>PPYE01414241.1_pt1 | contig 19656 bp, 11 predicted proteins | sample 1559881 | NCBI WGS metagenome assembly PPYE01 (sample SAMN08240022, study PRJNA423297) | Human gut metagenome, whole genome shotgun sequencing project. | reverse complement strand
AAACCTGTCGCCCTGTAAGGGCAAAAGCTTTCAAATACCTGGCAATATACAAAGCTTTTGCCCTTACAGGGCGCCTTGCAGATTGCCATTATCCCCAGGGCGATGCCCTGGGCTAAGAGCTTCTGCCCCTTCAGGGCGTGCTGCTTGCGTCCATTACCCTGGGCTAAGAGCTTTTGGGCTTTCAGCCCGTACTTAAACCACATGAGAAACTTCAGGTTTTTAATATTTTCTCATCATTAGTTCCGCGATGTTTGCTTTCACATTGCTGAGATGCGGCAATCTTCTGCTGAGATGCAGCAATCTTTTGCAAAGATAAGCATTTTATCCGAATACAAGTTGTTATTTCGTCTAAATTATTGCTTTTTAGCACAAATAAGTTTGGTAATTGTAGCTTTTTTGCTAAATTTGCACAATAAACAAACAATCAACATAAATTCAGCGCATTATGAAACAGTTTTTCAAGAGCGTGGCAGCCACCGTTGTGGGCATTTTCGCCTTTGGTATTATCATGGGCATCTTTACCTTCATCAGCCTGATAGGCATGCTGATGAGTGGCGACAAACCTTCGTTGCGTGACAATTCTGTCATGGTCATGAAGCTGCAAGGCACCATCAACGAGCAGGGACAGGAGGACGTGATGGGACAAATCACGGGCAACTCTTTCAATCAGTTAGGGCTGAACGAGATTCTCTCTGCCATCAAGAAGGCTAAGAACGAGGACAAGATAAAAGGCATCTACTTAGAACCAGGCGCACTCATCACCGACTATGCCACCTTACAGGAAATACGCAAGGCACTCGAGAATTTCAAGAAGAGCGGCAAGTGGATCATCGCCTATGGCGACGCCATGACGCAAGGATGCTATTACCTCGCCTCTGTGGCCAACAAACTGTACATCAATCCTGAAGGATCGGTCGACTGGCACGGACTGGCTTCTCAGCCCATGTTCCTGAAAGACCTCTACGCCAAGTTTGGCGTCAAGTTCACGGTAGTGAAGGTGGGAAAATTCAAGAGTTTCACCGAACAATATACTGAAGACAAGATGAGCGATGCCAACCGCGAGCAGGTTTCGCGCTACATCAACGGATTGTGGCAGCAGATGCTTAGCGACGTGTCCAAGAGCCGTGGTATCAACAAAGACTCGCTCAACCATTATGCCGACGGCTTCGTGGCCTTCGAAGACAGCAAACTGCTGAAGACGCACAAGATGGTGGACGGTTTCTGCTATTACGACGAGATAAAGAACATCGTGAAGAAGCAGCTTGGCATCAAGGACACCAAGCACATCCGACAGGCAAGCATGAGCGAGGTGAATGTCGCCGTAGAGGACAAATACGACGGAAGCACCATCGCCGTCTACTACTGCCAGGGAGGCATTACCAGCCAGGCTACAACAAGTCTGTGGGGTGGCGAACAGCAGATTGTGAGCAGCAACGTGATTTCCGACCTGAACGACCTTGCCAAAGACGAGGACGTAAAGGCTGTGGTTATCAGAATCAATTCGGGAGGCGGCGACGCCTATGCCTCCGAACAGATATGGAGAGCTGTGAGCCAGCTCAACAAGAAGAAACCCGTGGTGGTTTCGATGGGCGGAATGGCTGCATCGGGAGCATACTATATGAGCATGGGCGCACGCTACATCATGGCTCAGCCTACCACTCTGACTGGAAGCATCGGCATCTTCGGAGCCTTCCCCGACATGAGCGGACTCATCACTCAGAAATTGGGAGTCAAGTTCGACGAGGTGAAGACCAACCGCAACAGCGGCTATCAGGGAGCTTTGATGGCCCGCCCATTCACTCCCGAAGAGCTGAGCTACCTGCAGGCATACGTCAACCGTGGCTACACGCTTTTCCGCAAACGTGTGGCTGACGGCAGAAAGATGTCTGTCGACGAGGTGGAGAAGATAGCGCAAGGACGAGTTTGGCTCGGTTCGGATGCCAAGAACATCAAGCTGGTCGACGGCTTGGGCGGACTGGACGATGCTGTAGCCAAGGCTGCCCAGTTGGCTAAGGTCAAGGATTATCACACCGATGAATATCCATTGCCAGCCAGTTGGATGGATCAGTTGCTCAACAATGTAGAAACAGGAAGCGGCAACTATCTCGACGAGCAGTTGCGCCTCACCTTGGGCGACATGTACACACCATTCATGTGGTTGCGCCACATCAACGAGCACGAGCCCGTACAGGCTTCGCTGCCCTACGTACTCAACATCAGATAACAACCGCCCATATATAATAAGGTTTAGGCATCTATTGTGACCAGGCGCGGTCATCTATTATGACCAAGTGCAGTCATCTATTGTGACAAGATGTACCTATATATAATAAGGTGAAAATAATAAAAATGAGAACAGAAGGAGATCTTATCAAGATAAACGAATGGCTCACCCCGCTGAGCTGGCTATACGGTATGGCAGTCCGCCTTCGCAACTGGCTCTTCGATGTAGGCATCAAGCGAAGCAAGACTTTCAGCCTGCCCGTCATATCCGTAGGCAACATCACGGTAGGCGGGTCGGGTAAGACTCCGCATGTGGAATACCTCATCCGCTTGTTGCACGACAAGATGAAGATTGCCGTACTCTCACGTGGATACAAGCGCAAAAGCAGCGGTTATGTATTGGCAACCGAGGAAACCACAATGCCCGAGATAGGCGACGAGCCTTTCCAGATGCACCAGAAGTTCTCCGACATCTATGTGGCAGTAGACACCAAGCGAGTCAGAGGAATAGAGCGACTGCAGTCTGACGAAGAGACAAAGGATGTGGACGTGGTATTGCTCGACGATGCCTTCCAGCACAGATATGTGAAACCGGGCATCAACATCCTCTTGGTGGACTACCATCGACTCATCATCTACGACAAGATGCTGCCGGCAGGAAGACTACGCGAGCCATTAAGCGGAAAGAACCGTGCCGACATCGTCATCGTGACCAAGTGTCCTAAAGACCTTCGTCCCATGGAATTCCGTGTGCTCACCAAAGCCATGAGTCTCTATCCTTTCCAGAAGCTCTACTTCACGTGTATCGACTACGACGATGCCAAGGGCCTCTTCTGCGACAAGACACTCCCACTCCATGAGCTGAAGCAGCAGCACGTCATGCTCCTCACAGGCATCGCATCGCCCAAACAGATGGAGCACGACCTCAAGCCCCATGTAGGCGACATCAGAAGCCTGTCGTTTGGCGACCATCATCAGTTCAAGCCACGCGACATCGAACTCATCAACGACACCTTCGAGTCGATGCCCGAGCCACGCATCATCATCACGACAGAGAAGGATGCCGTGCGACTGAAGGAAGCCGAAGGACTGAGCGAACCCGTAAGACAAAACATCTATGCGCTGCCCATCAAGGTAAGCTTCATGCTCGATCAAGAAGAAAACTTTAACGAAAAAATCATAAGCTATGTACGAAAAAATTCAAGAAACAGCATCCTGGCTAAAAGAAAGGATGACCACAAGTCCAAAGACCGCCATCATTCTGGGAACGGGACTCGGACAATTAGCTTCAGAAATAACTGACAGCTATGCTTTTCCATATAGTGAGATACCCAACTTCCCTGTCTCAACCGTAGAAGGCCATGCCGGCAAACTGATCTTCGGCAAGCTGGGCGGCAAGGACATCATGGCGATGGAGGGACGTTTCCACTTCTATGAGGGTTACAACATGAAAGAGGTGACATTCCCCGAGCGTGTGATGTACGAGCTGGGCATCGAGACCCTCTTCGTCAGCAACGCCTCTGGTGGCATGAACGAAACCTTCCAGATAGGCGACCTGATGGTGATCGACGACCATATCAACTTCTTCCCCGAGCATCCGCTTCGTGGCAAGAACTTCCCCACAGGTCCTCGATTCCCCGACATGCACGAGGCTTACGACAAGAGTCTGCGCGACTTGGCTGACAGCATAGCCCAGGAGAAGGGCATCGACCTGAAGCACGGAGTATACGTAGGCGTACAGGGTCCTACCTTCGAGACTCCTGCCGAGTATCGCATGTACCGACTATTGGGAGGCGACGCTGTAGGCATGAGTACCGTACCCGAGGTCATCGTGGCTCGCCATAGTGGCATCAAGGTATTCGGCATCAGCATCATCACCGACCTGGGAGGCTTCGACGTACCGGTAGAAGTCAGCCACGAGGAGGTTCAGAAAGCTGCCAACGCCGCACAGCCTAAGATGACAGAGATCATGCGCGAGATGATTCGCCGGTCGTAACAACTTCAGAACTTGCTAAATTCAAATTCTTACAACAAATTGGACATCGCAAAATTGGGTGAGTTTGGTCTTATCGACCATCTCACAAAAGGACACGAAAACAAAAATGCTTCTACTGTTTATGGCGTAGGAGACGATTGCGCCGTGATGCACTATCCCGACAAGGAAGTTCTCGTCACGACCGACATGCTGATGGAGGGAGTACACTTCGACCTAACCTACATCGATCTGCAACACTTGGGATACAAGAGTGCCATGGTCAACATCAGCGACATCTTCGCCATGAACGGTACACCACGGCAAATGACAGTAAGCATCGCCCTGAGCAAGCGTTTCTCGGTAGAGGACATGGACGAATTCTACAAAGGCTTGCGCATGGCATGCGATAAGTTTGGCGTAGACATTGTCGGAGGCGACACAACCTCATCGCTTACAGGACTTGCTATCAGCATCACCTGCATTGGCGAGGCTGCAAAAGAAGACATTGTCTACCGACATGGAGCCAAAGACACCGACATCATCTGTGTGTCGGGTGATTTGGGCGGAGCCTATATGGGGCTGCAGCTTCTGGAACGGGAGAAAGCCGTATATTATGGACAGGTGGAAGACATCCGCAAGAAGATGGCACAAGCCAAGGCTGCCGGCGAGACTCAGAAGTTGGCTGCACTCAACCAGGAGTTGGCAGGCATGCGTAACTTCCAGCCCGACTTCTCGGGCAAGGAATATCTGCTGCAACGCCAGCTGCAGCCAGAGGCAAGAGGTGACATCATAGCCCAGTTGCGCGAGGCTGGCGTACGGCCTACAGCCATGATGGATGTAAGCGACGGACTGAGCAGCGAGTTGATGCACATCTGTCAGCAGAGTCATTGCGGTTGCCGCATCTACGAGAAGAACATCCCTATCGACTACCAGACGGCAGTCATGGCAGAGGAATTCAACATGAACCTCACCACCTGCGCCATGAATGGAGGTGAGGACTACGAGTTGCTCTTCACCGTACCTATCGGCGACCATGCCAAAATCGAAGAGATGGAAGGCATCAAGCAGATAGGCTACATCACACAGGAATCCCTCGGCAGAATGCTCATCACGCGAGATGGACAGGAGTTCGAACTCAAAGCCCAGGGGTGGAACCCGCTGAAAGACTGAGTCTGCCGACATCCTTGTGGACTATTCTTTAGTTAATAAACATTAAGCAAGAGAAAATATCTTCTTTTCTCTTGCTCAATCAAAGAAAATATTGTACCTTTGCAACCGCAAAATAAAACGATGGTGCCATAGCTCAGTTGGTAGAGCAAAGGACTGAGCTCAGTTGGTAGAGCAAAGGACTGAAAATCCTTGTGTCCCCGGTTCGATTCCTGGTGGTACCACTCCTCCTTTCATTTGGCGGTTTCTGACTTCGGTTAGAGCCGCCTTTTTTTTATAATGAAGAATCAGGAAACAAACAAAACAAACTATATTCAAACGACTAAACATTTTAAAGATTATGAAGAAAATCATCATCTCTTTACTGGCACTTCTCGCTGTTACAGCCGTACAAGCCAACAACGATTATGCCAAGTATTACCAAAACCTGCCTGTACAGATGCCACAACCCACCCTGCCCACCATACCGGATAATCAGGTGAGCATCCTCGACTGCGGTGGAAAGGGCGACGGACTGACTCTCAACACAGAGGCTTTCGCCAAAGCCATCAGCCAGCTCAACAAACAGGGCGGCGGTCATCTGAATGTACCTGCAGGAATCTATCTTACAGGACTCATCTCACTCAAGGACAACATCGACCTGCACCTCGAGAAAAACGCCATCATCGTGTTCTCCGAGGATAAGAACGACCTGATCAAGGTCGACAAGACTACAGGTGCCAAGGAACTGAGAGCCGCAACAGCCATCACAGCCAGCAAGCGCAAGAACATATCTATCACAGGTGAAGGCACCATCGACGGAAACGGAGAATGGTGGCGAGCTGTAAAACGCAGCAAGGTTAGCGACGTGGAGTGGAAACAGTTCCAGGAAATGGGAGGTAGTGTTTCTGCCAAGGGCGACCTCTGGTATCCTTTCAATCTGAAACACCAGCCCAATGTGGCTTCCACGATGGAGGAGCAGGAGAAATACCGCAACCACATGATCCGCTTCACCGACTGTCAGAACGTTCTCGTACAGGGTGTCACCCTGCTCAACTCTCCTCGTTTCCACATCATCCCTACCCGTTGCCAGAATGTCATCATCGACGGCATCACCGTGAAATGTCCTTGGAATGCCCAGAACGGCGACGCCATCGACATCTCAAGCTGTAAGGATGTACTCATCGTCAACAACGTCATTGATGCGGGCGACGACGGTATCTGCATGAAGGGAGGAGCTGGCGAAAGCGGTGTCAAGGCAGGTCCTTGCGAGAATATCAACATTCAGGACAACACCGTATATCACGCTCATGGCGGTTTCGTCATTGGAAGCGAGTTCTCTGGTGGCATGAAGAATATTCTGGTACGCAACAACACCTTCCAGGGCACAGACGCTGGACTCCGTTTCAAGAGTGCTGTCAAGCGAGGCGGAAAGACAGAGAACATCTTCATCGACCATATCTATATGACCGACATCACAGGCGACGCCATCACTTTCGAAACCACTTACTGGGACAACCACGTAGGTGCCAAGCAGCCTAAGGAGGCTGTCCAGAAAGCTGAGTTCGTACCCAACTTCCAGGACATCCATATCAGCAACGTTTATGTAAGAGGTTGTAAAAACGGAATCGTGGCACATGGACAGGAAGGTATGATCCACGACATCACCATCAAAGACTGCAACATCTTCTACAATAAGCAGGCACAAGACATCGACAAGGCTTGCAAGATTCAGGTAGAGAATGTCAACTTCAGTACCTTCGCCAAGTAAAGCAAACGACTACTTCACTACGGTAAGTATCTGATTGCATACCGTAAAGTGAATATCCATACCCTCATAAGGCATTCCATATACCTTATGAGGGTCTTTTTGATAATGCGGGCGAGGGTCTTGCGCCAGCACCTCTTTCAAAATTCCAATCTTTTCTTCAGTCATTCCCTGAGACTGCAGAAAGGTTTTTACTGTATCAGATATTTCTACCTGCAACTTATCCCACTTGCGTTCATCCACAAAGCCACTGCGGGCCTCAGGATGACAGTCGGCATACACCACATAGGGTTTGATGTCATAAATAGGAGTACCGTCCATCAGGTCGGCACCCTTCACATGAATTACAGGACCGCGGCTACTCTCCCACTCCACATGCGACAGACGCACAGAAGACAATCCGATGTTGTTGGGACGAAACGGACTGCGGGTAGCAAAGACACCCACTTTCTCGTTGCCGCCCAATACCGGAGGACGAACCACCGGGCTCTTGGCAGCATGCCTGTTGGCAGAAAACTCCCATATCAGCCACAGATAATCAAAACCCTCTATGCCACGAAGCGCATCTGCGTTGCGGTATTCGGGCTCAAAGACGATCTCTCCCTCCAACTCTGCCACCAGTCCAGCCTGCTTGGGAACACCAAACTTACTCTTGAAAGGTGAGCGAAAATGTGCTATTGGTTTTATTTCCATATTTTCTAATTTGCGCCAAAATTACACAATTAAATCCATTTGGAAAAGAATTAAAAAGAAAAAATTTGGTATTCCATGCTTTTTAATGTACCTTTGCATGCAAAACAATCAAATCCATCAAGAAATGAAAATCCAGAAACCGCAATATGAGATTTGGGAACAAATCGCAGGAGAAGCCGGCATCTATAAGCAGATAGAGCGTGCCGGAAGAGTATGCTACAAGAGTGAAGACCATACAACAGACGATTCTGCCAGACCATTCGTTGAACGAATGATTCAGAGCGAGCACTTCGCCATGCTCGAACATGGCACCGTCTATCTCGTGTGCAATCATGGCGAGCTGCCACTTTATCTCACCAACAGGTTCTCCCGTTGCCACATCGTCGAGGGCAAGGATTACATCACAACCAACATGCGCGTTCTTGCCGAGAACAAGTCACTCTCCGACCTGAAGTATCTCAGCAACTACGTGGCTGGCAGACATGAGCTGCGCATCACCGTGCATTTCACCACCCAGATTTCCATCACCCGCGAATACAATCGCCATCGTGCCAACTCCATGGCCGAGCAGAGCACACGCTACTGCAACTACACCAAGAACAAGTTTGGCAACGAGATAACCATCAACCTGCCAGAATGGGTTTCCAATCAAGCTGACTTCGATGACGCAACTGCGGAAGTATCGCCCGAAACTTTCTCTTCACTCTGCCAGGAAGTAGCCGAAGGCAAGTCACAGCAATGGAGCAAACTGCAGTATTGGCTCTTTGCCAACCTCGCCGCAGAGTATTCATATATGAATATGATCAATGCCGGTTGCAAGCCACAGGAGGCACGAGCCATCCTGCCACTCGACTGCAACACCGAACTCGTGCATACAGCTTTCATCAGCGACTGGCGTCATTTCTTCGATCTTCGTGCTCTTGGCACCACGGGAGCCCCCCACCCTGATGCCAAACTTTTGGCCTATCCTCTCATGCTGGAGTTTCAAGAAAAGGGATATTTAGATGAAAAATAAACAAAACAACTGCATAAAAGATAAGATTTTCGGAATATCTGACATCATGTATCAAAGAAATACTTATCTTTGCAGTGTGTTTTTCATAGTATTAGATTTAAGGTTATCAAGGTTGGGGGCTACGGCGGTAGCCCCGTTTTTGTATAAACAGCCGTATAAAACAGCCCTACAAGCATACATATAACCACTTTTTTAAAGAAAAATCAAAAAAAGTTTCATAAATATTTGGCAGGTAGAGTGGTCGATTACAACGGTCTTGAAAACCGTCGTACCGAGAGGTACCGGGGGTTCGAATCCCTCTCTCTCCGCACAGAGTCCTGTAAATCGCAAGATTTACGGGACTTTTCTTTTTTGTACTTTTAAGTAGTCCCCCCTTACCACCATATAAAGCGATAAGTTATGTGGCATTTACGATGATATAAGAACTACTGCAAAAATAGTCGCATCATACGACTATTTTTGCAGTGATTTCATTCTATTCTTTTATTTCAAACCAAGAACTCTACGGATTACCACATTTCTATTCGTTTATTTTGTGTAAATACACGTTATTAACGACTACAAAGTAAGAGGCTAAAAATAACTACTCAGCACCCCTATTGAAAATAGAAAGGCCTTGAAATATGAAAGCGGCTTCGATAGTCAATGAAGCCTATTGCGTAGAACAATTAAAGCGGCTTCGTAAGCAGTTGAAGCCTATTGTATTATTCTGATAGAAACTATAAAAAAATATAGTTGACCACTTTATTAATAATACACGTTGACTCACAGTATTAACGTAACAACTCATGACAATATGGGTGTTGACTAATCCAAAGTGTTCATTCTGTTGGCAAAAAACTATAAAAAAACGTTCACATTTCGGGCTTTTGGTGCACCAAGGGTTCACCATTTCACGCCATTTTTGACGTTTTGGTGAATACCGGTGAAGGGAGGGTTCACGCCCTGAATCCCCTCTGTTTATCGGGCTTCCGACGCTGATGTGAAGGGTGAACCCTCGTTTCTTGCTTTCACACGCATACGCGAAAGAAAATAAATAAAGAAAGAAAACAGCTGTATGGGTAATGCCTTAAAAACATATAAAAGAATATATATATATTATAATAGACGTTCACAACTTCACAAAATGGTCTCAAACCCGATAAGTTATTCAGTCCTGCCAATGACTTACAGAGATTTCCCGGTAAGTCATTGAGACATCTCAGTGACTTACCGGGACATGCTAACTATTAAACTGAGGTTTCGTCCCTTCAGCCCGTACTTAAACCACTTGCGAAACTTGAGTAACTTCTATAACTTCTATACTTGCGAAACTTGAGTAACTTCTAAACTTGCTAAACTTCAATAACCCCAAAATAGGCGTATAAATACCTGAAAGCATGACAATAAGAAAAAAAGGCATATCGCAAGAACCAAAAGTAAGCCACACGCAAACGATTACGTAGAAAATCTCATTTTAGACAAAATGGATTCATTTCTTTTTAACATATTTTTCGTATCTTTGCAGCCGAAAAGAAAGTGCAATCGATTGCACGAAAAATTTCATCGTATAAGTTCTCGACTGCGACCGCTATACTGGGATATTTAAAACAGACTACCATCAAAAATAACTAAAGAAAACAATCAGCGGTGCATAAACTTACCGTAAAGTATGAGATATTTAAAACAGCTAAATAAGCACAAGAACAATAAAACTAAAAGTGAAATGAAACACAAAACACTGACATTCCGCTTCCTCGACATGAGCCGAGGCGGTTTCGCTCGCCTGTTTCTTCTCCTTTTACTCCCATGCCTCAGCGTCATTGGAGTGAAAGCGGCAGATAGCAATGGGGGGGTAAAGGTAACATTCAATCCTGCTGTCCGCTATTCGCAGTGGGCGATTAATTCACGTCTTTATGATTTCCGTGGAAATCAAAAAGCTTATGGCTTTGCGAAATGGAATTCAGAAACAGGGTCATTAGAAGAGTATGCCAACAAAGCGAACATGAAATTGGATTATGTTGCAGGTCTTGTTGGCAAAGCCACTCTTGAAGCTTCTGATTACTATGTAGATTTCGATTGGGCAAAACCTTGGTTTAAATCCGCACAGGCCTATGCTACTAACTATAGCTATTCCGCACAAAAACAAGCCGAGATGACCCTTGACAATATGAATGCTGCAAAAATGGCATTTCATATTATCAATAATAGCAAATGGGGCGAGGATGCAGCAAAAACTACTGCAAAGAATGCTATAGATGCTATTATCACCGATTTAAAATATTATAACGAGAACTATGTTATCGGTGGTACTAAATCTAATGTCAAAGAAGCCAACGCTGTTCAAAAGACAATGTTGGATGGTTGGTTCCACAAATACAATTATGTAGACCAAGTATGGTGTGATGGAATGTATATGGGACCAGCCTTGCTTGCTCAGATTATCAAGCATACAGGCAAGACAAATAATATTTCAGACAATGACTGGGATATTATTGCTAAGCAATTTTCTATCACATGGACACAGCTCTACAACGAAACTACAGGTTTGCTTTATCATGGTTTTACTGCTAATCCTGGTGATGATGCTTCTTCTTCATGGGCTGGCATCAGCAAGGAAAAGGGAATTTATCACTCTGCATCCTTCTGGGGCCGTGCTAACGCATGGTATTTCCTCGCATTGGTTGACATTCTCGAAGTAATGCCAACAAATAATATTTATTATGACACTTTCAAAGGTTATTTGACAAGCCTTGCTGCAGGAATAAAGAAATATCAAGATAAAACTACTGGTTGCTGGTATCAGGTGATGGATAAGGTTCCAGCTTCGCTTACTGGCAATTATCTTGAGGCTTCTTGTTCTTCTATCTTTACAGCCGGCTATCTCAAGGCTATCCGTCTCGGACTTCTCGACAAGACAACTTACGAGCCTGTTGCAACGAAAGCATACGAAGGATTGGTAAATCAATTCATGGTTTATGACAATACAGACAACAATACTATTCAGTTGGTTCACAGTTGCACTTCTGCAGGCCTTGGAGGAAAAGATAGTCGTAAAGGAGATGACAATTATTATCTGACAGGTAAAGACGCAAAAGTTGTAACTTCTTCTGATCCAACATCTCCATATTATTATACCGAGGGCAAGGTTCTCGGTGGCTTCATCATGGCTGCAACTGAGTACGAGCGTGCTTATCAGAACCAGGACAGCAAGCAGATTCTGTTTGCCAAGGACTTGGCTCCAAAATATGACTTCACTACTACTGCAGGAACTCTCGATGCAACTGCATACGGAAGCGGTGATGTCACTTATCAGTGGTATAAGAGTGTTGGAAGTGATGGAACAGAAATTACAAATGCCACAAATGCTACTTATGCTCCAACAGAAAGTGGAGAATATTATTGCAAAGCTACAGCTAATGGTAAAACTATCACTACAAGCAAAACAACAGTAACTGCCAAAACTAACTCAAATACTGATGGTAGCACAGATAATAATGGTGGTAGCGAGAATGGAACGACAACAGGAAATAAACTGTTTGACTATACCGTTCCTGCAGGTATAACATTAAATACTACAGAAACGAGTGTAAGTCCTTATGGTTCAGTTTCTGCTTCTGGTACAGTTACAACAGAAGCAAATGGTTTTAAAATTGACTCAAACAAGAAGTATCTTAAAATCACATTAGCCAACAACACCACTCTACAGGCAGGAGATATTATTACAATAACATCTTATGCTAAAAATACAGGTATGGGTGTTAAGGTATCAGCAGAAGATGGAGGTACTGCTGTTAATTTTGCATTAAGCACTGTAGCAAACGACTTTACAACAAGTTCTTATACAGTAACAAGCAATGATGTACTTAATGGAAAATCTTGCATTTATTTATATAGAAGTGCTGGTAGTACCACTTATCTTAAGTCCATCACCATCACTCGTGCTGCTAAGAAATATAAAGTTTCTGCTACTGCAAAAGATGGTGGCTCTGTAACCATTGCAAATGCTTCAGGTGCAACTGTGACATCTGGTACAGAAGTAGAAGCAAACACCTCTCTTACATTTACTGCAACACCAAGCGAGGGATATGAGTTCGTAAACTGGACAGATGCAAGCAACAAGGAAGTTAGCACAAATGCAACTTATACAACAACTGTATCTGCTGAGATTTCTCTTACTGCCAACTTCAAGGCTAACACTCCAGTTACCCCAACCGAAGGCGAGGTCATCTACGACTTCACAAACTCTGTTGGCACAACTACTGATGGAACAAACTGCACATCTGCTAATAATGTTATAACCTTTAGCAGCAATTTCAGTGCAAAGGAAGGAAAGTACATCACTATCAAACCAAAGACCGATGGCTTCAAAGCAGGTGATGTGATTACGCTGAAAGGCTATTGCGACAGCCCGAATCGTTCTGGTGTGATTATTTATTCTGATGTAAATGGTGGTAATAGCATCTTTAAGTCAAACCCCTTGGCTACATCTGCCAATAATGGTTCTGAATTTACTTATACCATTGAAAAAGATTGCGATGCACTCTATTTGGGTCGCTACGGCGGTGGTACTACTCGCTTGACAAGTCTCAAGGTAGAGCGCCCTGCTTCATCTTCGGGCAAGACTCGACTGACAGCTTCTTTCGAGCGCAATGCTGATGTGGTTGTCAAAACTACCACAACCCCAACCGTGACTTTGCCAACTCTGACTGTTAAGGCAGGAGATAAAACTATTGCTGCTGATAAAGATTATACTGTAGATTACAAGTCAAATGCAGAGGGTGTAGCTACACTGAATGGTAATACCATTACAATTAAGGACTTAGGTATCGCAACCATCACAGCAACTGTTACTCCTAAAAATACTGACACTTATGAAGGAACTACAGCCACTTATCAGTTGAGCGTAAAGGCACCTTCTCCACTCAACGTTTCCGTAATGGATGTTACTATCAACACCACAGATGCGGAAGTAGAGCAGCCTGTCATCAAGGTTTATGGAGATAATGACAAGTTGCTGAAGTTGGGTCAAGACTACACCTTGTCTTTTGCTGTTAGTGGAGACAAGAATGTAACTGTTGATAATACGACTGGAAAATTCTCAGTTAAGAAAAATACTGAAAATACAGCATTTATTAAGGGAACATCTCTCATTACCGTTACTGCGACTCCAACAACATCACTTGGAAGCAATTATATTGCAGGTACTCTTCAGTTCTCTTACTCGGTATCTGAAGGTAAGATCAAGCCTGTTTTCTTGGATTCATTCAAGGATATCACCATTAATCTGCAGCCAGGCAAGAGTAAAACCATTGCGGTTCCTTTGATATATAATGGTGAAGATGTAAGCAGTTATTTTACATACACTTACACTATTGACCCTGCAATAAGCGGCCTTACTGTTGATGGAAGTAAACTTACATTCACTACTCCAAGTGCTACAAGAACATATACTGTTAAAGTAAATGCTGATGCTGCAACAATTGGTGATGTTAACTATGGCGATGTTTATGATAAACCTGCTGAAATTTCATTCAAATTGAATGTGGACAGCAAGTATGAGCCTATCATCGTTACACCAGATCCAACAAGCATTAAAATGTTTGCAGGTACTACACGAGTAGCACCAGACCTGACAGTTAAAGTAGGAACAACAACTCTTGACGATACTAAATATACAGTTTCATGGTTCTCTACATCTCCTGGTGTCGTAAAGGTAGATGCAAAAACAGGAAAGATAGAAGCAGTCAGCGAAGGTACAGCTAATATCAGAGTCGTTGTCACTGGTGATAACTTAGAAAGCACCACAGCTTTAATAACTGTAGCAGTTGACGACCCTGCTATGTATCGTGTAAAGTCAACAGATACAACTCATGGAAACCAGACAAGAATGTGGAACCAGGACAATACGATGTCTGTAGTACTTGGTGGATGGTTGTTCCCTAATCCTGTTGCGACTAATGGTCCTACAAGTCATCCTACACAAGGTCCATCAACAGAAGGTCTGTCTGCAAAGTATTATTGGGGTCCAGGAGCATCCAAGGCAAAATGGAAACTTACAGGCTTCGATTACTATGTAGTTGGTGACAAAAACAGGAATGCACGTCAGGAGAATGGTTCTAATGCTCTCCCTGAGACAACGAATATCTATAGTGCAGACTTCAAGTCATATACAGGAACCATCAAGGACAAGATGTTTAATGTTCCATGTTCAGGTTCATTCCTTGAGTTCAACCCTGCAACAAACGGAAAGGTAACTGTACACATCTTCCAGAATGGTGCATTTGATAGTGGAGTTTACCGTCCTCAGCGTCGTGTGTTCGTCATGGATGAGGCCGGCAATTTCGTAGAATCTGAGGCTCATATCGAAACTACAAGTGGTAAGCCAACTGGTGGCATTCAGCCTCTTTCAAGCTACAAGTGGGACTTGAATCCAAAGGGTAAAGATACTGCCCCTACTACTATTGATCAGGTGAGAAGTCACTTCAAGGGCATACCTACAACATTTGACATGACACCCGAAGGTTTCAAGAATAATGTTTATGAGAGTCTCCTCAGTACAGAAATTGTTCCAAATGCAGCTGCTGGTAAGGGAAATGGTTCTCTGGGCTGGTCTGTTCTCGCTGACTCCCCTGTCACCTATACCTTTAATGTAAAGGCAGGTAAGACCTACTATCTCTACAACTTCGGTTCAAAGATTGGCTTCTATGGCTTCTCATTCGATGAGGGTGAAACAAAGCCAACTGTTGATCAGGTAAATTACGATGCTGAGACTGCAAATACAAACAATGAAGTTGTAAAAACTGCAGATGGTCATGTGGCACAGGTAAAGATTGCACGTAAAATGGTAGCTAATCGTTGGACGACTTGCGTTCTTCCTTTCAGTCTCAACAGACAGCAGGTGGATGCCATCTTCGGTGAAACCTATAGTGCTACAGCACCTCAAGGAACTCAAATTCTCTACTTCGACCATGTTGAGGGCAGCAAGGCATACTTCGTACGTCACGCTTACAATACAATCGTTGCTGGTAAGCCATTCCTTATCAAGCCAACTAAGAATATTGAGAGCATCAATACCGCAGATGTTACTGACTATAAATACGTTACCATTGAAAATACTGAACCAAATGACTGGTGCGAGAGTAATGGATATGTTTGGACATCAAGTTACAACAAAATGAATATCGTTAAGAACGATTACTTCATCGGCGCTTCTGATGGTAACTTCAAAGCTTATGCCGCAGCTTCAGGAACCGTCAAAGGTTTCCGTGGCTTCCTGAAAGCCAAATTGCCAACAGGTGCAAAACCAACGATGCTGAGCATCAGTACAAGTAGTATTACTGACGGCAACGATGGCGAAACAACAGGCATTGAAGACTTGATTATCACTACTGATGGTGAATTGATTCCTGCAAATTGCAGAGTATACAACATCAACGGACAGTTGGTTAGCGAAGATGTCAACAGCTTCCAGTCGCTTCCAAGTGGTATCTATATTATTAATGGTAAGAAGTATATCAAATAAAAACATTTGAAGCAATGAATAAAAAAGTTTATATACAGCCACAAATATTTTTTGTTCCACTACAGACAGAAAGTTTGTTAACTGGCCTATCTGGTACCAAAGGTGACGATGGTACTGGTAATCCTAATCCAGAATACCCAGGAATGGGAGAGCCAGGAACAGACACAGCCAAGGAGCACTTTAACGACTTTGATTCCTGGGATTCCTGGGAATAAAGATAGATAAAAAATTCTTCAAAACACTTCAAACAACGAGGGAGCGACCTACATACAAAGGGTTCGCTCCCTTGTTTTTTTGCAGTTGAATGTAAGAGGTCGAAACATTTTTTATGGGCAGGCTGGAAGCACTGCCCTCCCAGTGTAGACTTGCTTATGAGTAGGGAGGCACTGGGGAGGGCGTGGCATCTTGCCCGCCCATAAAAATGCCACAGCCTCTAAAAAAAGCTCAACATATAATCATTACGGGCGGGCAAGATGCCACGCCCTCCCCAGTACAAGCCCTCCATATTTTCGAAAGTTGAGCAGCAGAAATTTGGGTAACATTCAAAAAATTCGTAACTTTGCCGCCTGAAAATAAGAACAACATGACATATCCAGATAATTTTGAACAAAAGATAGGATTCAACGAGATTCGTAACCTGTTGCGTGAGCGATGCCTCTCCACCCTGGGCAAGGAACAGGTAGAGAAGATGCACTTCAGCTCTGATGCCGACGAGGTGAACGAATGGCTGTTGCAGACCCGAGAGTTTCGCAAACTCATGGAGGAGGTGGAAGACTTCCCCCTGCAATACTTCTACGATGTGAGAGAGTCGATTGTACGCATCCGCATGGAGAACACCCACTTGGAGGAAGACGAACTCTTCGACCTTCGCCGTTCGTTGAGCACCATCGACGGTATCGTAAAGATACTCAACCACAGCGATGACGACGAGGCCGAACAAGAAGACGGTTGGCGCAGAGAGAAGAAATATCCCTACCCTGCACTGCATCGCTTGTCGGCTGATGTCATGTCTTTTCCCCAGCTGGTACAACGCATCGACCAAATACTCGACAAGTTTGGCAAGATACGCGACAACGCTACACCCGAGTTGCTGCAGATACGCCGAGAGTTGGCAAAGACCGAGGGCAGCATCTCTCGCACACTGTACGGCATACTGCGAGCAGCACAGAGCGAGGGAGTGGTAGAGAAAGATGTCACCCCTACCCTGCGCGACGGACGACTCGTCATCCCCGTCATCCCTACCCTGAAACGTAAGATAAAAGGTATCGTGCACGACGAGAGTGCCACGGGAAGAACGGTATTCATTGAGCCTACCGAGGTGGTGGAAGCCAACAACCGCGTGAGAGAACTCGAGGGAGAGGAACGCAAGGAAATCATACGCATCCTCACCGACTTCACCAACAAGGTGCGACCCTTCTCGCGCGAGATATTGGACAGCTACCGATTTCTTGCCGTCATCGACTTGATACAGGCTAAGGCAAAACTTGCCGATGTACAGCAGGCTATAGAACCAGAAGTGGAAGCCCACCCACACGTAGACTGGACCAGAGCCATTCACCCCCTGCTCAGACTCTCGTTGGAGAAGAAAGGCGAGAAGGTGGTGCCACTCGACATCATGCTGACACAAGAGAAGCGCATCCTCATCATCTCAGGTCCTAACGCCGGAGGAAAGTCGGTCTGTCTGAAGACCGTGGGACTGCTGCAATACATGCTGCAGTGCGGACTGAGCATCCCCGTAAGCGAGCGTTCGAAGACGGGCGTGTTCCAAAACATCATGATCGACATAGGCGACGAACAGAGTCTGGAGAACGACCTGAGTACCTACTCCTCGCATCTGCTCAACATGAAGAATATGATGAAGGCTGCCAATGGCGACACCATCATCCTCATCGATGAGTTTGGTACTGGCACCGAACCTGGCATCGGCGGAGCTATCGCCGAGGCTGTGCTCGACCGCTTCTGCCAGCAAGGTGCCTATGGAGTCATCACCACACACTATCAGAACCTGAAGCATTTTGCCGACAGTCATGAGGGTGTGGCTAATGGTGCCATGCTCTACGACCGCCACGAGATGAAAGCTCTCTTCCAGTTGGCTATAGGCAGACCGGGGTCTTCCTTCGCCATCGAGATAGCCCGCAAGATAGGTCTTCCCGAAGAGGTGATCAAGGAGGCCAGCGACATCGTAGGTTCTGAATACATACAGAGCGACAAGTATCTGCAGGACATCGTTCGCGATAAGCGCTACTGGGAGAACAAGCGACAGAGCATACACCAGCGCGAGAAAGACATGGAGAAGACCATCTCGCGATACGAGAGCGACATCGAGGACATAGAACGAAGCCGCAAACAGATACTCGCCAAAGCCAAACAGCAGGCAGAGGAACTGCTGAAGGAGAGCAACAAAAAGATAGAGAACGCCATACGCGAGATACGCGAGAAGCAGGCAGAGAAGGAGGAGACCAAGCGCATACGTCAGGAGCTGGACGCCTTCAAGGAAGAGATGCAGGACATCGACACCAAGGAGAACGACGACAAGATAGCCCGCAAGATAGCACAGATACAGCAACGCAAGGAACGACATGCCAAGCGTAAAGCCGAAAAAACTCAGAACCAAGAGAAGGCTGCGGCAGCCCTGCGCAGTGCTGTCAACAAGACGCAGCAGGAAAACCGTCCTCTATCAGTAGGCGACACCGTACGCATCAAGGGGCTCTCCACCATAGGAACCATAGAGAGCATAGCGGGCGATATGGCTACTGCTGTCTTTGGAGGTATGCGTACCAAGATGCGCCTCAACCGTCTGGAACATGCTGTCGCCACCACCGAGACCGACAAGACAGAACAACGCAAGGAGAACTTAGGCTCGTATGGCATCAGTACCGAGACACGCAACACGATAGACAAGCACAAGACCAATTTTCACCAAGACCTCGACATCAGAGGCATGCGTGGCGATGAGGCGCTCAATGCCGTGCAGTATTTCATCGACGACGCCATCCTCGTGGGTATGCCCCGTGTGCGCATCCTCCACGGTAAGGGCAACGGCATCTTGCGACAGCTCATCCGCCAGTATCTGAGCAGTGTGCCCAACGTCACCCACTTTGCCGATGAGCATGTGCAATTTGGCGGAGCAGGAATCACGGTCGTGGACTTTTAAAGGAGTTTTTCCTTAACAGAAGTTAATAAAAGGAATATTTCTCGGAAAATATTTGGCAGGTTCAAAGGAAAGCAGTACTTTTGCACCCGCTTAAACGCAGAGACGGACAAGTCTCATACGACCAGCTCCCTCGGAATCCCCCAGGATGGGAACATAGCAAGGGTACTTGGTTGTAGCG
>PPYE01585379.1_pt1 | contig 19661 bp, 20 predicted proteins | sample 1559881 | NCBI WGS metagenome assembly PPYE01 (sample SAMN08240022, study PRJNA423297) | Human gut metagenome, whole genome shotgun sequencing project. | reverse complement strand
CCGGATGGAAGGCGATAAAGATTTCATGGCTGATATGGTGCCCTGGTCAGAAGCCTACCGGACATATGAAGAGAAGAAACAGCAGCAGCGTCAATCATTGTATGGACAGCTGTTTCCTGAGCCAGAGCGTCCAAGGACACCCCGGAAAAGGGACCGGAGCGCGGGAATGCCAGAGGGCAATGGTCTAACTGCATAATGAGCAGCGCTCCTTTTATAGACGCCGATTATTTACCGCTTACAAAATTTTTTAGTTTCATTCACTTCTTATTTCCAGCTCCCGGAGAGTGCTTAGATAACGAAAAACATGGCCTGTTTCCGAAGCCATGTTTTCTCAAAAATCTATGAAACTATATTCTTTATAAAACTTCCACTCTGCAGGAATGCTTTTTCTCTACCTTTCCATAACTGATTCCAACAGCCAGAATCCTGCCCGAATATTTGTTATTCTCACCAATCTTCCCTCGGAAACGAAGCGCATAGTTCTTCTCTTTGATCTGCTGAATTGCCTCGTCCGGAGTATGGTCTACTTTTAATTCCAAAATCAGACAGTCTGCACTTTTATCCGTTTCTGGGTAAAAGATAAAATCTACATATCCTTTCCCTGCCTTATCTTCCCGCTCTACCCGATAGGTATCACGGGCAGCCAGATAAATCAGATTTACGACTGCTGCCAATTCTGTCTCGTGGTTATAACTGAGAATCGGAACTTCTGTATCATGTACCAGTTCCAGAACCTCTTCCATAGTCTTTGTATCCCCAGCAAGCGTTGCCTGAAGCATGCGTTCTGATTCCCTTGCCAAGCGATAAACATATCCCAATGAAGGTTCTTTTTGAAGCATCTCTGCGAACTTATCTCCCAGTTCCTTATTTGGAATGGATACCTTTCCGTTTTCGTAACTTAAAAAACCATATACTACCATTGCGGAGAAGATTTCTTCCTTTGTTTTCAACTCCTGTGAAGTTGCCGCATATTCCCTGACCTTTGCTGGAACCGGAATACCAGATACCATCCGCACCAGATCATCCCGTACTGCATCCACATTACGCTCGATGTAATAATATAATTCATCATATGGACCGGAACTGGTCCAATAATTTCCCAGGTTATTGTTTGACAGAGACATTACTACCGAACGTGGATTATATAGCCGTTCTCCTGCTTTCGTATGATACCCGTCATACCATTCTTTCAAACCCTCACGCGTAACCTGCTTCTGTTTTTCATTCCGCTCCTGATAGCGCGAAAACAGCAGATCTACGTCCTTTTCAGTAAATCCGAAATATTCTGAAAACCTCTCCTCAGATGCCATCGTAAATTCGCTGAACATATTCAGTTCTGAGCCGCTTGAATATTTTGCAATCGGAAGAATTCCCGTCATATAAGCAAGACGCACATACGGCTTGTCTTTTAACAAATTACGCAGGAATGACAGGTAATCCCTTTTGTCATTTTCTGTTATAAAGTTCTGATGAAAGATAAAATCCCATTCATCCAAGACAAAAATGAACTGGACTGTATCATCTTCCGCATACAGTTCCAAAAGTGTCTCTGCTGCACCTGCTTCCTCGCTTATGCCAGCTTCCGGATACTCCTTCTTTAAATCCTTAACCAGCCTCTTTTCAATCCACTCGATGTGTTGCTCATATGAGTTACACCGCCTGCCAAATTCATTAAACGAAATATGAATGACCGGAAACTGATTCCTATATTTATCATACTCCTTTGACTGTGCAATCTGGAGCGACTGAAAAATATCCTGTGCATCACATGCTTTTGAAAAAAAGGATGCAATCATATTTGCCATGACTGTTTTTCCAAACCGTCTCGGCCGTGTAATACAGATATGATTGTTTCCCGTCCGCACCAGCGGAAACAATTCTTCCAACATTTTGGTTTTATCCACAAAGTATGGTTTTTCTGTTTCACTCTTATATAGGGTATATGCCGATCTGCTGTTCAAATAGATCCCCATAGTTGCTCCTTTCTACTCCGAAGAATCTCGGAAACGGATTCGTTTCCTTATCCTCCGTTCAAATCTTTCTGATCTTATTGTACCAAGTCGCTAGCGCGACTGCTAGCCTCAGTAACAGTTTTTCTACCACTTTTTTGAAATTATTTCATCTTTTAAAATAAAAGTAGCGGTTTGTTTCTATATGATTTATTCTTGAATTACCCCTAACACAATAATAAATTCACATATAACAATCCGCTATGCTTAATTTACCATTTTTTAATTCATTCAACAACTACATATTTTATTTTTTTATAAGTGATTGATGCACCTTATTTTCATGTGGTCTTTACACTTCCACACGAACTGAACCCGCTCATCTACTGCAATCAGAAATGCCTCTACGACCGGTTTCACAAATGTACTGCTGAAACACTCTTGGAAATCTCTGCAAACAAAAAATATCTGGGTGCAACGCCCGGAATTATTCAGGTACTTCATACCTGGAACCAGGAACTTCTTTACCATGTACATATGCACTGCATTGTTTCTGGTGGCGGTCTTACCAAGGATGGAAAAATCCAAAAATCTGAACAAAAGTTTGTCCAACCAGTATGCTGCAGCAGCCCTGGGCAGATCAGAAGACAATAACGGCAGCATCGCATATAGGGAGCTGGCAGGAGACTCTTCCATGCTCAGGGTCACTTTACTTCACTGCCGCCTGCTGAAGAGACCAGAAGGTTCCACTGATACAGTCCCATGGTCAACGGATAAAGATTTGTATCCTTCAGCATGATTAACGGCAAGAAAAAATTGTATATTTCGGTGTACGAGGATTATCCTCAATTTTAGTCCTCAGTCTGCTCATGTGGACGTTTACTGTTCTCATCCCCACAATAGGAATCATTCCAAAAACGGCAGGAGCGTGGAACTGACCGCAAAAGAGTCCTCCCATGCATGGCCTGCCGGTCTCCGGCTGCAGAATAGGACCTATGTTCTATCGCTTCTTATAAGCCATATTCCTTTAACAGTTCTTCCTGATACGCCGAGTCCTGAACTGCCCTCAGCATATCCTCTTTCCTGTCATCCAGAAGCAGCCGGCGGTTCAGTTCGTTGATACGGTTAATACCTTCACACCGTCCTTCTTCTCGACCTTCCTCCCGCAGGGTTCTGTTATGCTGTTTTCTATTATAGGTTGTCAGCAACACATTCATCACCTCCGCCCGATTCTGACTCAGGATATCTGCCAGAATATCCTGTTCGATACAAAACTGTACTGCCTGGTCAACGGCAATTTCCAAAGAGAATCCCTGATTCAGCTTATCACGCACTGCCTGAATAAAATATGCATAATCTGACAAACGTTTGCATTTATCCATAATTTCCTGATTATGTCCTTTATTGATATTCAGCACCACAGCCCTGCACTCCAGTGCCGGAGCCTCACCAGTCGTATCGTCAAAAGAAGGCTTATACGGGTGGAAGAATAGATATCCAGATCCTGCTTTTCAATATATCCCCGAAGCATATCCGCAAAGTATAACAACCCCCTCAAAGGCATATTCGGATTCCAGGTGCTCTGATGTTCATACAGGTTCAAATCACATCCGATCAAAAAAGCCACATCGTTTTTCATTCCCAGATAAATCACATCTTTCAGTGTCATAACAATCAACGCATTGGCGTCTGTATATTCCGTTCCATTCACCGCATTATACAGTGAAAGCAGCTCTTCCCTGTCATGAAAAATCATGCGGAAAAGCCGGTTCTTATATTGCCGGTAAACATGGATCCTGCGGAAAGCCGTCTGTATCCCACGTACTAATTTTAATTTCATTTATCCTCCTTCATTGTAACATACACCTGCCAAATGGTACAAGAAAGATTTCAGCCCATAGGCATCACCTGCTTCTTTTCAATTATTTTTCAAGTGGAACTTTTGCAGAACTGCAAAGAACTTTCATTGGCATAGACTGCCATCAGAATAAAAATAGTATAACACAGAGCCTCTCTTATGTCTACACATAAAACAGCAGCAGAACCATTTTCATGACCTTTTCATGACTCCGCTGCTGCCGACTCAAACGAATCCCTTTTATCACCGCATGATGATATAAGCCGTATATCCCCCATAGAGCACCAGAAGCAGTACTGCTTCTTTTCTGCTGATCTCTTCTCCCCTTTTTGCCAGGAAAAAAAGAAGGATGCTCATAACCAGCAGCACGGCTCCGTCATAGATGGACTCCATACTTATGGTCATCGGGGAGATTGCTGCTGACGCACCAAGGATCAGCAGAATATTAAATATATTGGACCCTATGACATTGCCCATAGCCAGGTCATTCTCCCCCTTTGTGGAGGCAACCACAGAAGTTACAAGCTCCGGAAGGGAGGTACCGATCGCCACGATGGTCAGACCAATGAGTGTCTGGCTCATGCCGAAGGCAGCGGCGATCTCACTTGCACTGTCAACCACCAGCTCTCCGCCTATGATGATCATGGCAATACCCAGAACCGCATATACAACACTCCTTACAGGACTGAGCTTTTTGCCGATATTCTCCTCCTCAGGCCGGATGGTGCGGGTCTTCAGTGCTGACTTGATCTGCATATACAGAAATCCCGCGAACAACAGAAGCAGAACCAGCCCCTCCAGGCGTCCAATCTGCAGAACTCCCTTTCCTCCGCCAATGGAAAACATGCAGAATAAAAGCAGCAATCCTGTGACCAGAATAGAAAAGGGCATCTCCTTTTTCAGCAGGCCGCCCTGTATTTTCATGGGGAGGACCACACCGCACACGCCGATTACGGCCATGCTGTTGAACAGGTTGGAACCAATGACATTACTGATGGCAATATCATTATTTCCTGACAGGGATGCCATGATACTGACCGATGCCTCCGGCGCGCTGGTGCCGAATGCTACAATCGTCAGACCGATGATAATGGACGAAACCCGCAGCGTCTTCGCTATGGAAGAACAGCCGTCCACAAATAAATCCGCTCCCTTTACCAGAAAGACAAAGCCGAGCAGCAGCCAAAGATACATCATATTATTTCCCTCTCTTTTTAAGTTGTAAAATTATGACACAAATTTCCATCATTTCCTATAATATGATGAATGCCGCCTCCAGTCAAGTCTAAAGAAGGGGATGTTCCGCCCTGGCCTTCAGGCGTTCCCAGCGTCTGTCCACCTCTGTCTGGATTTCTTCTGCTACCCGGCTGTAGGATTCCTCCGCCAGATGACGTGTCCTGCCCATAAGCTGCAGCCAGTCTGTGACCGGAATCTTCTTCTTCCGTTTCTCCGGATCGTAGTTCAGTGTGGTAATGCCGTTCTCTATCTCATAGAGGGGGAAATAACAGCAGTTCACAGCAGCTTCAATGACCCTTCTCTCCGTGTTCGGTTTATCTCCCCAGTTCAGGGGACAGGCGGACAGGGTCTTTATATATGCTGTGCCGAAACGGGACGCATACTCCCTGGCCTTTGCCGCTTTTTTAATAAAGTCTGCCGGATTGGATTCTGCGGCCGTAGCTGCGTAAGGCAGATTGGCGGCAGCCATGATCATGGGCATATCCTTGTGGAAAAATGTCTTTCCGTACTGCTCTTTTCCAATATGGGACGTGGAGCTTTTGGCGCCTTTGGGTGTTGAATAGGACAATTGGTATCCGGTATTCATATACCCCCCGTTGTCATACTCGAAAATGATCAGATGATCATTTCTGAGAGCAGTTCCAAGTGCTGACCCCATGCCGATATCCATACCGCCGTCACCGCTGACCATAACAAAGGTGATCTCCTCATCCGGCAGTTCTCCCCGCTTCCGCCTCTGCCGGAAAGCCTCCACAACTCCTGCCAGCGTGGCGGCGCCGTTCTGGAACAGATTGTGGATATAGGGAACACGGAAAGCGGTCTTTGGATAAGAGGTTGTGACTACCATACCGCAGCCTGTCTGAAACAAAAGCACCACATTTCCCTCAATGCCCTTTAAGAGCAGATTTACATTGACCGGAATGCCGCAGCCGGGGCAGGCTCCGTGTCCGGGAGCCAGACGTTTCGGCATGGCTGTGCTCTCGTTAACTCTTCCTCCCGTCACTTTTATGGTTCCATTCTCTTCCATCCGGCTGGATATATATCCCGGTGATGCATCCTCTTTGCTGATCGGGGCAAAATACTGCTGCACCTGCAGATCTTCCTCTCCGGGATAGACCCCCAGGTAATCAAAAGCTGCTGCCTGTCCGTCCAGACACTGCCGGAAGAGCTCCAGGGCGTCCTGCACATAGAAATCCCTTCCGCCCAGCCCGTAAACGCGGCTTAAAACCCTGGCTTTACTATTGTGGTCCTTCAGAGCTGCCTTCAGCTCCAGTGTCATGTTGCCTCCTCCGGCACCGTAGCTGTCCTGCCGGTCTGCTGCCAGCACAGTCACTGCGCTTCTGCACAGCTCATACAGTTCCTTCGCAGGGAAAGGCCGCAGGGCGTGAAGGGTCACAACACCCGCCCGTATGCCCTCTTCCCGCATTCGGTCAGCCGCTGTTTTTGCTGTATGATAAGAAGAACCCAGCAGAAATAAGATCACCTCCGCATCCTCATTTCTGTAGCCCTCCGCCAGCGGGTACTTTCTCCCTGACAGGGTTTCATAATCCTCCAGCACCTGGGGGATCACCCTGCGGGCCTGTTCCATAGCAAGATGGAGCTGGTATTTATTGTTGAGCGTATCCGGTTCATTCATATAGGAGCCAATGGACACCGGATGTTCCAAATCCAGCACGGAGTATTCGGCATCGTAAGCGCCGATAAAATCCCCCACGGTTTTCTCATCCTCAAACACGCAGCATTTTTTCTTCTGGTGGCTGGTAAAGAATCCGTCAAAGGCCACGATCACCGGCAGCCTGACTTTCTCGGCAATTTTAAGGGCACACAGATTCATGTCATAGACTGCCTGCGGAGTATCCGCAAATAAAATGATCCAGCCTGTGTTCAGCGTATACATAATGTCACTGTGGTCCCCTTTAATGGACAAGGGACCTGAGACAGTCCTACAGGCCACATTGAGTACCATGGGAAAACGGGTACCCGACTGTACCGGAAGCTGTTCCAGCGCGTACAGCAGCCCATTGGCACTGGTGGCATTGAAAACCCTTGCCCCTGCTGCTGACGCGCCGTAGCAGATACCTGCTGCACTGTGCTCTCCCTCCGCCGCGATCAGGGAAATATCATGTTCTCCTTCTGCCTTCATCAAATCCAGAAATTCTGCTATCTGCGTGGACGGGGTGATGGGATAATATCCCATTACATGGTAATTGATCTGTTTTGCCGCATAAGCCGCCAGTTCATTTCCGCTTTCAAATAATATTTTCTGTCTCTCCATCAAACCAGCCCTCCATCCATTCTCCGCTCTTCCAGATAAGAATCGCTTGTCACCCAGGAATTTGCCCCTGCATCCTCAAATTCCAGATGATCCACGATCAGATCCTTGTTTCTGACAAACCATTTTTTATCCGGGTGTTCTCTCTCAATACCCTGCACCAGAGCGTTGACAGGACATACATCCACGCACCGCAGGCATCCCTTACAGTGATGATAGTCAAGACCTTTGTTGACCATTGCCTCTCTGCCCTTGTATTCCCCCTTCACGAACTGAAAGACCATATCAGGGCATGTGGAATCGCACAGGCCGCAGTTGATACATCTGTCCTGGATGAACAGGGGAATGTATCCTTCCCTGGACGCGGAGAGATCATTGGATACCGTACTCCCATAGCGGGTGTTTACACCTCCGTACGGAGCATTTTTATAGCCCCACCGGTTCTGTACCTCTGTGTAGGGAACCTTATCATATCTGCCGTCAGGAGAAAAATGTACCTCCTCTGCCGACTCATATCCCCGTTTCACACCCTCCAGATTCCGCTCCAGAAGTGCGGGATACTTCTTTCCCACCGTGTCTCTTACCAGATCATACACCTGTTCCGGCGGTATGAATCCGGTGGCTTTTACAATGGCTCCAAGCATCACCATGTTTACCCGGCTTTTGCTCTCCATGGCGATTTTCAGGGCATCCACTGCATAGACACTGCCTGCGTAAAGCTTCAGATCATCCCTGAGCGTTTCCGGGGACTCCGGGGAATTGATCACAACTTTCGTCTCCTCCAGAACACCGGCTGTGACCGGCAGTTTCCCCGAGAGTGCTTCGTGAAAGAGGCCCAGGATATGGGGCTTTTCCACCGGACTGCTGATGCGGATTTCCCTGTCCGGCGCACACCAGCGGACGAATGCCTTTACCGGTGACCCTCTCTTCTCAGAACCATAGCTGGAAAAACTGGATGCGCTGAGCCCCAGATACGATGCCCCCAATTCTCCCAAAAGCTTTCCGCACAGGTTTGCACCGAGGCCGCCTATACTCTCCAGGCGAATCTCATAGCATCCCTCTTCGTTGACAATGGGCAGATTTATTTTCTCATCCATTTGCATTCTCTCCTTCTTCTCAGTTACCACTTATTATCCATAAAATCACAAAAGTTATACCAAAAGAATGCACGGACCATGTCAAAGGAAACACATAAACATCACGTTCTGTGGGAATGACTATAAGGAAGACATGGAGGTAATGAATTATGAATGAACCGCATTTTTACAGCAGAGAAGGATGCAGCACACTGATCGAAGTCATCTGTGCAGATCCAAAAGCCAGCTTTTCCTGCTGCGGAGAAGAGCTGACGGAATTAACGGCCAACACATCCGAAGGAGCCTCTGAAAAGCATCTTCCGGTTGTGGAGCAGAACGGAAATATAGTCACCGTAAATGTCGGAAGTATTGCCCATCCCATGACAGAGGAACACAGCATCGGCTTTATCTGTCTGGAAACGGAAAAGGGCCTGCAGAGAGTCCGTTTAAAGTCAGACGGCGATCCCAAAGCCTGCTTTGCCCTCACAGAGGGGGACAAACCTGTGGCAGCCTACGCATACTGTAATCTGCACGGATTCTGGAAAACAGAGATCCATTAAAGCGCATTAAAAAAGCTCCGGTCCAATGGGCGTAAAACCTTTTGAACCGGAGCTTTTTTGAAAATTGTTTTCAACAGGCTGTGCATCACTGTCTGCAGGAGCTGCGGCTTAAACCACTTCATCTAAAAATACACCCCGGATGGGACGGATAAACACGGCTTCTGCCGGAAGCTTTCCGGGCACACGGTATCCGAAAAGCCAGGCCGTCAGATCCTGGATGTGGATTTTTATAATCCCGGAGGTGTCTTTTCCGTCTTCTGCCGCAGACATACGTTCAAGAAAAGATGCAGTCCGGTCAAGGGTCCAGCGAAACACTCCCTGATTCTCCGCTAACAGCTCATCCGTTATTTCCAGACAGAAGACCAGACGCTCTGCAGGCGCTTCCTCCGCCAGGCGGATCACCTTCACAAAATCAGGCAGGCTCACGATCCTTGCCATAACAGCGGGCCTGGCCCTCCCCTTTTCCCGTAACAGGGGAGGTTCTGCCAGCAGAAGGCGCTGCTCCTGCCCGTCAAGGCCCCATGTCCCCAAAAAACCGGCGGTTTTCCCCTTCTCCTGAATCTCCTCCAAAGTTCCGTTCTCACTTTCCATCTCTTTTACAAGACGCCTCATATATTCCGCATCACGTCTGGTGAAAACTTCATACCTCTTTCCAAGCCACCGTTCCATCCATCTGCCTGCGCTCTCCATAAGTTCCTCTGATGCACCACCGGTGATCTGCCGCATTGCCAGTGTGCCGTCCTGAATCCGCATTGCCGGCAGTTCCCATTCAGGCTGGTCAAAAATAAAAGTAAAACCAAAAGGAAGATAAATCTCTTTTGCCGCGGGCATGAGAAAAGAAAAGGGCATCCCCTCTGCTCTCATATCCGTCAGCGCCCGCCCCATAAGCCTGCGCATATATCCTCTTCGCCGCCCAACCTCTGCTGTGGCAACGCCTACGATATAATCGCATTTCCACAGCCTGTCCCCTGCATAAACTTCATAGGAATTTCTGTGGAGCATGGAGAGGATTCTGCCGTTTTCCTCAAGAACCAGAATCCGGTTGTCCTTTGTCTTTTCTTCCATATAGTAATCCACAAAAGATGCCGAATCCTCCGGGAATGCCTCCTCCCAGAGACTCCTGCACCTTTTTTTCTCAGAACTGTCCAGATACCGCACTTCCATGCCGCACCTCACACTTCTGCCATGAAATCAATCTGTCTGACTTCATATTTTCTGGCAAATCCCACGGGATTGTAAGACATCTTCGCCTTTCTCAGCCCTTCGATGCCCAGGTCATCCTCGCGGTTTATAAGCTCCGCCTCCGGAAATTCAGCCAGAAGAAACTGCTGGTTAATGAACTGGTACAGTCCGCGTATCTCAGGGTTGGCCTTCTCTATATGGATCACTGCCATATTTTCCAGCGGATTGCAGCTGCCAATGGTGAACGCTTCCAGTCTGCCGTCTATATAGACACCACCCATGCGGACCTGAAGATTGGAGCAGTTCTTCAGGATCTCGTGTATACCTTCCACCTCGTAGTCCAGGTGCTCTTCCACTTCCTCACCCTTCTGCTCTCTCCAGTGGTCCAGGAATTTCCACACATCCCCTCTGTCGGAACAGCAGAGACGGCGGTATTCATACCTGCCCTCATATGCCCTCTTAAATCCGTTGAGATGATTTTTTTTCTTATGCAGCTTCTTTCCGGACAAATTCCTCATAGCATCCCCGTCATACAGATAATCCTTCAAATCCTCCTGCTCTGTCACAAGAAACCTGTCTTCCTGCTCCATAAGCCCCAGAGCCATCACTGCCTCCTCATCGGCAAGATGGATATATAAAGGTTTTTTCAGCACTGTATTAAAATACTCCACGATCTCACCAAAGTAATATTCCAAATCCTCCTGGCTGCAGATCGACATGGCTGTCCCTGTAATACCGTCATTCTCCATCAGCCACTGGATCGCCCTGCCGTCACTGACTGCAAAACGGACACCGTAAAGCTTGCTCCAGATGAAGCTGTCCAGAAACACGCTGTCACACGTTTTATTCGGCCGCCTGCAAAAAAGAGGGGTGAGTCTGTCTATATCTTCTGCTTCTACCGGTTTAAAATGTAAATTCATTCTGTCCTCCATATCTAAAAATCATAGTATCTGTCCAACAGGCCTGCGCACTCACTGCATTGGCCATATATTTTTATCTATAACAATTTTTTCAGATTATATACTATATTCAGAAATATGAAAAGAGACTTCGTCAAATTTTAATCGTAATGCACCTCCACCGGCATGCCTTTTTCTGCTGATTCCATAATAGCCAAAATGGCGATGGCAGTTCTTCTGGCGTCCTCCATGGAGACACGTGCGCAGACACGTTTTACCTCATCCTGGAAGATCCAGCGCAGAGTGTCAAGGCTGTGGCTGCCCATAAACCAGAGGATCGAGGACCTGGAGGCTCAGGAAAGCATATCGGTCGCCACCCATTTTACATCGCTGTGGCGGATATAGCCTGTGTAAGGTGTTCCCAGTTTTCCCGACTCCACCTCCTGCTTGGCTGTGTTGAAAGGAGGATTCCACCGGTTGTGCAGGTCCACCATGCAGCGCACATGGTTCTCCCGCACGGCCTTGCAGATCCTCTCAATATCCTCCCTGGTGGTTGCCAGTGGTTTTTCGATCAAAATATCCTTGCCCGCATTTGCCATTGCCACCGCAATGTCCGCATGGGCAAAGTCCAGCGTCACAATGGCTACCGCGTCCACATCCGGGTCGCAATCTCTCTGGCGCGCTCCTCCCTGCTGTCACAGATAGCTATGGGGTCAGCACAGATATGCTCCGCATGCCCGGATGCGGCGTGTTGTCTCAACACCGTCCATATCCGGCATCCTCCAGTCAATCATGGCCACACCTCTGAAACGGCATCACTGACCTGCTTTACAGCCTCACGACCGGAAGTCACCCAGATGGAGTGGGCGCCACATCTTTCATAAGCTCTCTGGTCTTCCGTCTGTACTCTTCCTCCTCATCGTCCTCCACCAGACCGAGAGGAAGGCATACCGTAAATCTGCTTCCCTCGTCCTTACGGCTCTCCGCCCGGATACTGCCGCCCATAAGCTGGACCAGATTATAGACAATGGAAAGCCCAAGGCCGCTGCCCACATTGTTTCTGGCGCTCTCCGAACTCTCCTGCTCAAAGGGCTGGAAAATGCGCTTCATAAATTCCTCCGACATACCAATGCCGTTATCCTCAACCATAAGGCATACATAGGCATGTCCATTGGTACGTTTTTCCTCCCGGGTACACACAAGGATCTTTCCCCCTGCCGGTGTGAACTTCAGGGTATTGGACAGCAGGTTCATAAGTATCTGTCTGCTTTGCCAGCACATCCACATCGAATGCTAATTTCATCTCATCTTTCCCCCTCTATTCATAATCCACCCAAACAGCCCCGTTATCTGCGGAACGCACACAGTTTTCCACCCAGCGCACGCCTTCCATGCCTGCATGGACATTGGGATACCAAAAATCCACACACCTGCCCTCATCTGCTGCAGCCATTGCCCTGGCAAAACGTGCTCCACGGTGATATACCCGCTGTACCTGATCTCCTCCAAAGTCTTCTTGATTCCGGGATAATCCAGACAACCTCTTCCAATAGGACACATTGCCCCTTCTCCGCACCCTTCAAAGAAGCGAATCCTTTTATTCAGCACATTCCTGTACACCTTTTCACAGACATCTTTAAAATGCACGTAATCCTGCCTGCCTGCGTATTTCTTCAGCCATTCTGCCGGGTCCATCCCGGAGTAATACAGATGTCCGGTATCCAGACAAAGTCCTGCCAGCTCATAAGGGATATCCCTTACCAAAGCTTCAATCTCATCTGCAAACTCTATGTATCCTCCTGCATGCGGATGGATCACCGGCCGTACTCCATACTCCCCTGCCTTCCTGCATATTCCTCTTATATGCTCCATCATCCTTCCCCATTGTCCCTCATCAAGCCTGGGCGCCCTGTCCGAATGACCTGCCGCGTAATCCCTCTCCTCATGCCCCAGTCCATAACCGTCAGATAAGGTGCTGCAAAATGCTGGCCCTCATGCACAGGCAGCGGCGGAAGCTTTGTCACCAGCGCACATATCTCTTCTGTCTGCCGGAGCACATTTTCATAATTCTCCTCACTCAGCAAATCATCAAAAATAGTTCCGGCCACGATCGCCAGCCCATTTTTTCCAGTTCTTTTGAAACCCTTTCTACATCAAACGGCAGATACCCATAAGGTCCCAGTTGCAGGGTGCCCCGCAAATATTCATGCTCATATCTTTTCACCTTTCAAATCCCTTTCCTTATGTTTTATCATGTTCCCATTATACCTCTCCCCCCATTCTTCCACCTCCACTATCCTGCCTCAACTCTCCCAAAATCTATTCAAAATTTCCTCAAAACAAAAAAGGCCCTGATCGACAGCTGCCAATCAAAGACCAATCAAATCCAATATTAAATTTTCCGCCCTCCAACTCCGCCATCCGCCTTATCAAGACTGATTCCGAATCCCTTTAAGCTCCTCCAAATAAAGCCCCCGATACCGAATCGGCGTCATCCCCACCACCTTTGCAAACAGTGTACAAAAATAATTCGTATTATCATACCCTACCGTAACAGCGATCTGTGTCGCTGTCATATCCGTAGAAATAAGCAGCGTCTGTGCCCCTTCAGCCTGAGATTGGTGATTCCCACACAATAAGACCCAATCTCCTCCTGCGTCCCGGAAGAAACCTCATGCAGATTCCCCTGATTATAAAAGAGCACATCCCCCTCTTCCAGGCAGTAAGTCACCGCATTCACCGTGTAAACCCCTGTCCCCCTGTAAATCAGCAGCATCTCGCAGATGGACTCATGGCTGTGCAGAGGCCTGTCCACCCTGCCCCGATTACTTCTCTGTTTATTTATGTAAACCATAGTAGGCAGAACACCCTCATCAAACACTCCCCCCAAATTTCTCTGTATATCCGGCCAGATCAACCCAATCCCCTCCTTCACCATTCTTCTATCCCTCTTATTATATAATCCCCCTCCCAAATTAACAATCCCCCGAAGCCCAATGTCTGCTGCATATAAAAGAGGCCCCTCCGGTCCCCCAGAGTAAGCCTCTTTCCTCTATTTATCAAACAAAAATCTCTCCGGCAGCTCCACATTAAAATCCACCGCCAAATCCCTGAAATTCTCCGCAGTGATCGTCTGCAGCTTATCCGGCCTCATAGACAGCATCTTCACCAGAATCTCCGCCGACTTTTCAACTGTATGCATCAGCCCAAAAGTCAGATCAAAATCCTCCCCTGAGCAAAACATCCCATGGTGCGCCCAAACAGCCACATCATACTTTTTCATCAGTTCGCTGGTAGCAACCGCAATCTCTCTTCCGCCCGGTACCATCCAGCCCACAACGCCGATTCCATCCGGGAATACCACAGGACACTCGGTTGCCATTTCCCACAGCTCCCTGGTAAACACTTCATCCTTCAACGGCAGAACAAATGTAAGTGCGATCACATTTGTAGTATGCGCATGGTAGATCACCCTGTGCTTCCCGCCGGTCGCCTGCATCTTTACCTCATGATTCATCAGATGGGACGGCAGTTCACTGGTAGGTCTTCCCCCGTTCACCAGCCCCCAGCAGATGCGGTAATTTTCACCCTTGTCATCCAGCTCGATCACGGCAATAGAATCCTCCGGGTCGTTCATAACATTGCGGAAGTACTTCCCGCTCCCTGTCACCAGAAAATACTCCCCGGCCAGTGCGGGAACCGCTGTCCCGATCTCCTTCCACTCTCCATCCTCTGACAGCTCTTCCCTTATGGACTCTGCTTCCTCTTTTTTCATACGGTAAGTCAGATTTCCGCCGTTTCTCTCATGCCATCCCTGGTTCCAGCCGTCATCTGCCATTCTCATAAAGCCCTGTACAAATTTTGCTTCTAATACTCTCATTTTTCCTGTTCCTTTCTTTCACCTCTATGGATAACCATGCCTTTTTACGAACAAGCTTCCCCTGCCGCGCCACCGCTGCAGTTCGTTATGCCGCTATGCGCGTTTACTGAGCACCTCATTTTCATACTGCTGCACTTCTTTAAACCAGTCCTCTTTTTCCGGAACGCTGCACTGTCCGCAGAAATAATTCCAGACATCCCCAAACGGATACAGCTTCAGCTCTTCCTGAAGCATCATAAGCTCTGTGAATTCACCGTTATTCTGCAGTTCTTTCAGCTTATCATTGGGCTGGAGCAGTGCAAACAGAAACGCTTTCTGCATATTCCGCATTCCCACTACCCATGCACTGATACGGTTGATACTGGCGTCAAAGAAATCCAGTCCTAAAAATACGCGGTCAACCGCATCATTCCTCACGATCTCCTTTGCGATCTCTTTTGTCTCATCGTCAAACAGCACTACATGGTCAGAATCCCAGCGCACCGGCCTTGTCACATGAAGGGCAAGCTTCTCATTAAATAAAAGCATGGCCGGAATCTTATCGGAAACCACTTCTGTGGGATGATAATGCCCGTTGTCCATCAGACTTAAGATCCCATTGTTGGCTGCATAATTGATGCAGAACTCACTGGACCCCACCGTATAGGATTCCATACCGATGCCGAACACCTTGGATTCCAGGCATACATAGACCTTTGACCTGTCATAGTCAATGGATAAGATCTGGTCCAGAGAATCCTTAAATCTGGCCCTGGGAGACAGACGGTCAGCCGGTACGTCCTTATAGCCGTCCGGAATCCAGATATTCATCACGCAGGGCTGGCCCAGTTCCTCTGCAAAATACTGGGAAATGCGGATGCAGGCCTGTCCGTGGCGGATCCAGAACTGGCGGATCTCCTCATCCGGGCTTGAAAGTGTAAAGCTCTCTGCCTTCTCATGGGAGAAAAATGTGGGATTGAAGTCAAGTCCCATGCCTCTTTCTTTTGCAAACTCCACCCATTTCCGAAAATGTTTTGGCTCCAGGGCATCCCTGTCCACGAACTCCCCATCCTCAAAGACAGCGTAATTGGCATGCAGATTCAGCTTGTGCTTTCCCGGGATCAGGCTCAGTGCCTTGTCAATGTCATCCATAAGTTCCTGGGGTGTAGCTGCCTTTCCCGGGTAGTTGCCTGTTGTCTGGATACCGCCGGATAATGGCCCTTCATGGTCAAATCCCTGCACATCATCCCCCTGCCAGCAATGCATGGAAATGTGGATGTTCTTCAGTGTCTCCACTGCCCTGTCTGTATCAACTCCTATATTTTTATAAATCTCTCTGGCGGATTCATATCTCTGTTCTGTCGTCATATTGTTTTCCTCCTGACTTTCCTGTTATTTTTAAAATACTGTTTTCACGGCTCATATATTTTCATCTCAAAAGAATCATAGACACACTGTCTGGCTGCTTTTAAATCTGCCAGAACTCCCTTTGCCATCATCTGCACCATCAGGTTGCCGATAGCAGTTGCCTCCGTAGGACCTGCCAGTACCGTTTTTCCGGTGCTGGCTGCAGTGAGCCGGTTCAGATACCCGGCATTGGCACCGCCGCCTACCACGTGGAGCTTCTTATAATACACCCCTGTCATTTCCTCTATCTCCCTCACGGTTTTTCCGTAACACTGCGCAAGGCTTCTGTAAATGACACACGCAAGCTGTCCCGGTGTCTTCGGAATCTGCTGTCCCGTCTCCTCACAGTATTCCTGTACGGCCTTGATCATAGATTCCGGTGCCAGAAAACGGCTGTCGTTGCAGTCCACCAGGGAGGAAATCGTCTCCCCGGATGCCATTTCGCACAGCCCGGCAAAGGAATAGGCGTCCTGCAGTTCTTTTTTGAGAGACTGGATCATCCACAGCCCCATGATATTTTTCAGATAACGGAACCTGTGATCATAGCCGCCCTCATTGGTAAAATTCAGCCCGCGGCTTTTCTCTGAGCAGTCCGCTTCCTTTCGCTCCACACCCATCAAGGACCAGGTGCCTGAGCTTATGTACAGCGTTTTATCCTCATTGGAGGGCACAGCCAGAACCGCGGAACCCGTATCATGGGTGGCGGGCAGAATGACCTGACAGTCAAATCCCACTTCCCTTTGTATCTCCTCCGTAAAATTTCCCAGTACCGTGCCCGGCTTTACCACAGGCTGAAAAATCCACCGGGGATATCCCAGCATTTCAATCAGCTCAAAATCCCAGTCCTTTGTCTTTGGACTCACAAGCTGGGTTGTGGTGGCATTGGTGTACTCAGCCGCCTTTCTGCCTGTGAGCAGAAACTGGAAATAGTCGGGCACCAGGAGCATGGCAGATGCCTTTTCCAGATATTCCGGATGTTTTTCCTTCACAGCCATGAGCTGATAGATCGTGTTAAAGATCTGTTTCTGGATCCCTGTCCTTCCATACAGCTCCTGCTCCGGAAGTACCTCATAGACAAGCCTGTCCATGCCCTCTGTCCTTTTATCCCGGTATCCCACTGCGTTTCCCAGAACCTTGTCCGTATCATCTAAAAGCACAAAGTCCACAGCCCAGGTGTCGATTCCCATACTCACAGGTATCTTCTCGGCTTCCCTGCATTTTTTAAGTCCTGTCTTGATTTCCTCAAATAACTGTTCCAGGTCCCAGCAGGCTTCCCCGTCCTTCACGGTGAGCCCGTTATAGAAACGGTGCATTTCCTCCATCACCATACGTCCCTGCTCCATATGGCCCAGAATGTGGCGTCCGCTGGACGCCCCGATGTCCACCGCCAGATAATATTCTGTCATCCTTTCCGACCTCCTTATGCTCCCATTTTATCGGAAATAACACAAAAGAAAAAGTACACCGTTTGCATAATTTTATAACCTTATTTGCAGTCTGCGGATTGCATTTTTTTCTCCTGCATATTACTATAGATACAGAAGGATTCCATAGGAGGGAGGAAGGCCATGAACCAGGAATTGTTAAAAGAACTGAAAAAGATAACACCGGAGGAGCAGGCACTGCTCAACGGGCAGAAGGGAATCAATCCCTCCCTCTACAATCTGGAGCATTCCATGACCATTGACAACAAAAAGCTGCTGGAGCACGGAAAACTGCTGCAGATCCGCCCCCATACCCGCTTTGTCCATTTCCCGAAACATAACCACAATTACGTGGAAATGATCTATATGTGCTCCGGCAGCACCCGCCACCTGATAAACGGCTCGGAGGTTCTTCTTTGCACCGGGGAACTTCTCTTTTTAAGCCAGACTGCCACCCAGGAAATATTTCCTGCAGGATATGACGACATTGCCGTTAATTTTATCATACTGCCTGAGTTCTTCGGCCAGCCCCTTGATATGATCGGTACGGAGGATAATATGCTGCGGACATTTATCATCGAATGCCTGAAAAACGGCAGCCAGAATGTCCATTATCTCCACTTTAAGGCGGCAGATATCCTGCCCATCCAGAACCTTGTGGAAAATCTTATCTGGACCCTGCACAACAAGCAGCCCAACAAAAGAAGCTCCAACCAGGTCACCATGGGTCTGCTCTTTCTGCAGCTCATGAACTATATCGACAAAGCGGAGATCGGACAGGAGAATTATGAACAGGAACTGCTGCTCACTGTCTTTCAGTATATCGAGGAACATTACAGCGATGGGGAACTGTCTGAGCTTGCGCAGGAACTGGGCTATGACCTCTACCGGCTCAGCCGTATCATCAAGCGCCACACAGGGAAAAATTACAAGGACCTGCTCCAGGAGAAGCGGCTGAACCAGGCAGCCTATCTGCTCCAGAACACGTCCCTGTCTGTGACGGATATCGGTCTGCATGTGGGATACCACAACTTCAGCTATTTCTATAAGATATTTAAGGCCCGCTTCGGCATGTCTCCCCGCAGCTACCGCCTTTCCAGAGAACCGGAATCCCGCTGAGTTTCCTGCACCGGGCAGAACAGTCAAAAAAGGCGCATCCCCCGGCGTCCGTTCAAACGCCGGTGCAGATGCACCTTTCTATTTCACTCTCTTATAGAGCGCTTTCATCTTATCCTTGGCCTTGCTCAGTCCCTCCATCAGAAGGGGGCTGAACGGCATATGTCATACGCATATTTGTACACAGGGTTCTCACGGAACCGTGGTACACTGTCCAGAAGCTCGCATCCCCGTATGGTATGCGTCTTCATGATCTCAAATTCCTCCGCTGTAAGCCTGCCCGGTTTATTGAGAATTCCGTCGGGAATGGCTATTTTGCCCACATCGTGCATGACTGCAGCATCTGCTATCATCGGCAGGTCATTCTCCTCAATACTGCAGGAGGGGTCCAGATCCTTGATAACATACAGAAGAATAAGAGTCAGATCCCGTATTCTTGTAACATGCTCGCCGGATTCACAGTCCCGGAACACCTGTCCTGCTGCTCCATGATAAGCTCCATGGCCTGCTTTCCGTTCTCAGCTTCTAAGATTCTGTAGTCTTCCGAAAAGGTGGCATCCAAAATCGCACGGTTCATTTCCACATCATCTACAATCAGAATTGTCTGTCTGCTGTTCATAAACGGCCCAATGCCTCCTCCCGAAAACCTTTAGAAGAACTCCCACATCTATTGTCCATCGTGCATTTATCCTTTCATACACTTTTTCCTTGGCAAATCCTTCACTTCTATCAGTTTAACTTCTCTTCAGGCCGAAGGCATGAAAATCCCGAGGCAGCCAGCGCGATATGGAGCAGAATGCTCCATATCTGTGCATCGCGAAGC
>PPYE01643749.1_pt1 | contig 19672 bp, 19 predicted proteins | sample 1559881 | NCBI WGS metagenome assembly PPYE01 (sample SAMN08240022, study PRJNA423297) | Human gut metagenome, whole genome shotgun sequencing project. | reverse complement strand
GGTCGATGATGGCGTCGATGTCGAGGCCCAGGGCCAGGCCCGCTTCGACGGCGGGGTTCAGGGTCTCCTCCACGTAGGTGGCGAGCCCGTCGGCCACGAGCGCGTGCTGTGCGCCCTCGGCGACGAACATGCCGATGCCGCGCCGCTTTTCGACGAGCCCCTCGTCGACGAGGATCGCAAAGGCCTTGCCGACGGTAGCGGGGTTGATGCGGTAGGTGGCGGAGTACTCCGTGGTGGAGGTGAGCTGGTCCCCGGCGCGCAGGGCGCCGCGCAGGATCTGCGCGCGAATGTCGTCGGCGATCTGCACGTAGATGGGAATCCCCGAGACGAATGTGGGTGCCATGCGCAAGCCCTCCCTTCAGCTTCAGTGGTTCATTACATAACTAATGAACCATATAACCAACTAACCTGTCAAGCTCTCACAACGAATCCTAGATCACATCCGCAACAACAAATACAGCCCCCTACCCAAACCTCGCACGTAATTCCCCCCGGTCAGTTTTCGACACCGCCCACAAACGTTGCAATTCCAACGAACGCACTTTAATCTTTGAAAGGTTTACATGGGAATTACGTGCGACATTGTTGGGGAACCATGCCCGCAACGCCCGCGATGCTCGCGATGCTCGCGATGCCGGGATTATCCACACCCGCACGTCAACTGCCCGCCCTACAAACACAACCCGCCTTACAAACACAACCCGCCCTACAAACACAACCCGCCCCACGCACACAGAAACATCCCCGGCCTCGTCCCACGGGGATAGGGGACGAGGCCGGGGCTGGCTAGGCAGGAGGGCGCGGAGCGCTTACTCCTTGACGCCGCCGGCGGTCAGGCCGGAGACGATGTACTTCTGCAGGTACTGGAACAGCAGGATCACCGGGATGGCCGCGATGACGGAACCGGCCGCGAAGATGCCCCACGGGGCCACCTTCTGGTCGGATGCCCACATGTACATGCCGACAGCGAGGGTGAACTGACCCTGATCCTGCAGGACGACCTTCGCGATCACGAAGTCGCCGAGCGAGGAGATGAAGCTCAGCAGGCCGACGACCGCCAGGACGGGGCGGACCAGCGGCATGATGATCGTCCAGAAGGTCTGTGCGTGGGTCGCGCCGTCGATCATGGCCGCCTCATCCAGCGAACGCGGGATCGAGTTGAAGAAGCCATAGAGCAGGAAGGTGTTCGATCCGAGCGCGCCACCGAGGTAGACGCAGATCAGGCCGAGCTTGGAGTTCAGGCCGATCACCGGGAAGATGTCCTGGATACCCAGGAGCAGCAGGTACAGGGCCACGAAGGCCAGCATCTGCGGGAACATCTGGACCAGCAGCAAGCCGGTCAGGGTCGCGCGGCGTCCCTTGAAGCGGAAGCGGCTGAACGCGTAGGCGGCAGCCGCGCCCATGAGGACGGTGCCCACAGCGGTCGTGGTCGACACGATGAGGGAGTTGAGTACCCACGACCAGTACGCGGAGTACTGGCCGTTACCCAGCGCCAGGAAGTTCTGGAGAGAAAACGAGGAAAAGAGCTTGTTTGAGCCGGTGAGCGTCGCGCCGGGGTTCAGAGACACCGACAGGACGTAGAGCAGCGGGACGAGGCAGTAGATGATCATCAGGATGGCGACGATGTGGCGCCAACCGACCTCTTTCCACCAGCGCGTACCCTTCAGGGTCGATTCGCGATTCTTCTTCACAGTTGCAGCACTCATCACAGCTCCTCAAGGGTCTTCGTCTGGCGGAAACCGAGCCACGCGATCACGCCCACGACAATGAAGATGACGATGGACATGGCGGAGGCCAGGCCGTAGTTCGGGGAACCCGAGTCGATCGCGATCTTGTAGACCATCGAGATCAGGATGTCAGTCTGGCCGACATCCATGCCCGGGTAGTTCGGACCGCCGCCGGTCAGCATGTAGATGAGCGAGAAGTTGTTGAAGTTGAACGCGAAGGAAGCGATCAGCAGCGGCACCGTGGACTGCAGCACGAGCGGCAGCTTGATGGACCACACGGTGCGCAGGCCGGAGGCGCCGTCGATCTTCGCGGCCTCTTCGACGTCACCCGGCAGGGACTGCAGGGCGCCCAGGCAGACGAGGAACATGTAGGGGAAGCCCAGCCACAGGTTCACGCCCAGGATGGAGAACTTCGCCAGCAATCCGTCCGTCAGCCACGGAACTTTCGCTCCGCCGAGAAGGACGTCGTTGATGAAGCCGAAGTCCGTGTTGAGCATGCCCTTCCACACCAGGGTGGCCAGGAAGGCCGGGAAGGCGTAGGGCAGGATCATGAGGGACTGGTAGATCTTGCGGCCCTTGATGCGCTTGTCCGCGAATACGAGGCCGAGGATCAGGCCGAGCGCGAAGGTCGACAGGACGGACACAGCGGCGAAGACAAAGGACCACAGCAGGGCCTTCAGGAACGGAGCAGCCAGGTCGCCGCGGGCAAACATGTTCATGTAGTTGTCGAAGCCGACGTAGACGCGCCAGCCCGGATCGATCTGGTTGCCGTCCGCGTCAACGAAGGCGCCGATCTTCTTGTTGGCCGTGTAGACGGTGCCCGACTTGGTGTCGGTCAGCGTGTCGGCCGCCTCGTCGTAGCTGTAGCGGGACTTGGCCAGGTAGGCGGTCGAGCCGTCCTCGCTCTTGTAGCGGCCATCGTCAGGATCGGCCGAGACCGGCACGTTGAGCTTGAAGACCTCGGTCTGGCGCTGCAGCACCTCGTTCAGCGTCAGGACCTTGTAGCCGTCAACCTCCGTGATGGCGCCGGCCGACACGGTGCCTTTCGCCTCGTGGAAGGGCGTGTCGGAATCTCCGACCTGGATACCGCCCGTCGCTGGATCCACGATAGCCAGGGCCATCTTCGAGTTGCCATCAAGGACGGCAGCGGGGACGTTGCGGGCTCCGGGGGCGCGCTTCTCGGCAGCCTTCAGGATCGAGGCGACTGCGTCTTCCTTGGTCGAATTGTGGCCCTGCCCGTAGTTCGTGAAGGACACGTAGCCCGTGTACCCCATAACGAAGACCTGGTAGATGAGCAGGAAGACCATGCCGGGAACAAGGTACTTCGCGGGAATGGTCCGCTTGGAAAAGTACACCCAGTTGACCGCGACAAGCAGGACGGCCAGGACGGCGAGAACCGCCCACGACTTCACCATGTAAGCGGTGAACATGCCGTAGATTCCCAGGGCATCGATGAGCATCATCAGGACAAGTTTGACGAAGAAACCGGGCCTGGTCACTTCGCTCGCGTGCGAGGTCTTAGGCCCCGCCTTCTTCATTTCTGCAGCATTCGCTGGCTCAGACATCGTGTCCTCCACACGTGCGCGTTCGCGCGTCTTTGCGACGTATCCCGCCTGGCGGCGGGTCGGATAGCACCCGGGGGTGCGAGTGCGCCGCACTGCGGCGCGAGCATTTTGGGGGCCTCCCACCCGCCCGCCGCGTGGGACGCGGGCGGGTGCGAGGCTGGGTGCTCGCCTCAGGCGAGCGGGGTGCCGGCCGTCACAGGCTCGACGGATGCGATCACTTGGAGGCGATCGCGTTGTTGATGTTGGTGATCATGGTCGCCCAGCCTTCGGCCGGGGTCTCGGTGCCGCTCACGATGTTGGCCTCGGTCTGGCCCCAGAAGTTCCAGACGGAACCCATCGCGGGGATAGCGGGGGCAAGAGCGCCAGACTCGGCAACCTTCGCGAAGTCCTTGATGTCCTGGTCATCCGACTTGGCGGCGACCGACGGCATCGCGGAGGCGCGGCCACCGAGCTTCTGCATCTTTTCCTGAGCCTCGGGGGTGGCCAGGTAGTTGAAGAACAGCCTGGCGGCGACCGGGTGGGCGGACTTGGCGCTCTGGTAGAACATCTGGACGCCGACGAAGGGCTGCGCGGGCTGCGAACCGGCCGACGGGACAGGCAGGACGGAGACGTCCATGCCGGCGTCACGGAACGCGGCGACGTTCCAGGGGCCGGTCACCGTGTAGGCGGCCTTGCCGTCCAGGAACGTCTGCTTCGCGATGTCACTCGTGATGGACGAGGAGATGACGCCCGCGTCGCCCTGGGCCTTGAGCCAGGAGGCAAAGTCGGTGCCGCCGGAGCCGCCCATGGCCAGCTCGGAGGTGTACTCGCCGTCAGCGTTGGTGTTGAAGACGGGGGCGCCGAAGGAGGTCTGGAAACCGTAGAAGTGGTACGGGTCACCCTTGTCGCCCATCTGAATGATGAAGGGGTACTCCGCACCAGAGACCTTACCCGAGGCGATCATGTCGTCGTAGGTGGTGGGGGCGTCCTGGGTGAGCGCATTGTTGCGCACCAGGGCGACGGACTCGACGGAGTAGGGCACGCCGTAGGTCTGGTCGTTGTAGGTGACGGCCTTGACGGCCACATCGGAGAAGGTAGAGCTATCCTCGCCCAGGTCGACGGGGGCAACGACGCCGTTGGCAACGAGCGCGCCGAGCTTGTCGTGCGCCATGACGATCAGGTCGGGGCCGTTGCCGGTGGGCACCTGGGTGGTGAACTCGGTGTCCATGTCGGATTCGGACTTCTGGACGACGTTCACGGCCACGCCCGTCGAGGCAGTGAAATCGTCAGCGAGGGAACGAACCTGAACAAAACGGGTATCGTCCGCCCAGATGGTAAGGGTTGCCGCAGTCTTGCCACTGCAGGCGGCCAGGGCGGTAACCGCCGCGAGGACGCCGAGCGCTGCGATGCCACGTCGCATTATTTCTCCTGTGTTGGTCGAGCTGGTCGCCTCCAGCAGCGACCCGCTGGTGCCACTGTAATACCTCCGTTTTTGTTTCTGCAACAAGTTTCCGAATTGTGAGGTAGCTGTTACATTTGTAGGGAAACAGCTGCACTCGGGCACCCAAAGGAGCGTTGAGCCGATGACCAAAAATCGCACAAGCATGGCAGACATTGCAGCCCATGCCGGCGTATCGACTGCAACTGTTTCACGCGTTTTCAACGGTGTCGGCCAGGTCTCCGAAGACACGCGCCGTAGGGTTCTCACAGCGATCGACGAGCTGGGCTACGACCGTCCACCCAGTGAACACACGCCCAGCACCCCGACGATCGGCGTTATCGTGCCCGAGCTCACGAACCCGATCTTTGCCTCCTTTGCCCATCACCTTCAAGAGGAGATCTCTCGCGCGGGCGGCATCGCCCTCATCCGCACGCAGACGCCGGGTGCGACGTCCGAGTTCGACCACCTGTCATCGCTCATCGAACACCGCGTCAGCGGCCTCATCTTCGTCTCCGGCAGGCACGCCGACCTCCTGTCCGATCTCTCCCCCTATCACGACGTCGCCGCGCGTGGAATCCCCTTCGTCACGATCAACGGTGCTCGCCCAGAGGTCCCGGCCCCCGACTTTTCCACCGGGGATTCTCTCGGCATCCGCGCCGCGGTCACGCACCTTCACGAGCTGGGCCACACGCGCATCGCACTTCTGACCGGCCGCACGCACATCGTCCCGGCCCTGCGCAAGGCCGAGGCATTCACACAGGTGATGGGCGAGTTGATCGGAGACCACTCCCCCATCATCGAAGAGACCTTCTACACGTACGAGGCCGCGGCAGCCTACACGCACGCTCTCCTGGAGCGCGGCGTGACGGCAATCATCACTGGCTCTGACCTGCAGGCCCTCGGTGCCATCCGCACGATTTCCTCGCTCGGCCTGTCGGTCCCGGGCGACGTATCGGTCATCGGTTTCGATGACACGTTCCTCATGAGCCACCTGGATCCGGCACTGACGACGATTCACCAGCCCGTGCAGTCGATCGTCGCCTCCGCCGTGCGCGCCCTCTTCGAGGCATTGAATTCGGCCGACTACGCTCCTACGCACGCCGACTACGTCTTTTCGCCTGATTTGATCGTGCGCAGCTCCACGGCGCGCGTCAACTAACAACCCGGATCACGGAGGTCCGAGCATCGAGATTGACTTGGCAAAGATTCTCAATTTCAAAGAGAATGATTTTCATGTCGAAGAGAATCCTTGCTGCCGCGTGCGCGGCTGCCACAGCGCTCACCCTGTCCGCCTGCATCTCCCCGTCCACGTCCAACGGCGGCTCCTCCAAAGACGGCAAACTGACCGTCATGGCCTCGTTCTACCCCCTGCAGTACCTGGCTGAGAAGATCGGCGGCGAGCACGTCTCCGTTACCTCCCTGACCCCGGACGGCGCCGAGCCGCACGACCTCGAGCTCTCTCCCAAGATGGTCGACTCCCTGTCCTCCGCTGACGCGGTCGTCTATCTCGCGGGCTTCCAGAGCGCCGTTGACGAGGCCATCGAGCAGCAGGCCCCCAAGACCGTCATCGACGTCTCCTCCGCGGCCGAGCTGATTGAGGCCGGCACCGACGCGAACCACCCCTCCGAGGACGAGGAAGAGGCCACCGATGAGACCCAGTCCGGCGAGACCGAGGCTCACGAGCACGACCACGAGGGCCACGATCACGAGGGCCACGATCACCACCACGACATGAGCGCGGACCCGCACTTCTGGCTGGATCCCACCCGCATGGCGAAGGCCGCCACCCTGGTGGGCGACAAGCTCGCCGAGGCTGACTCCGCCCACGCTGACGTCTACAAGGCGAACGCAAAGGCCCTGGCCGAGGAGCTCAACACCCTGAGCGACACCCTGGTCACCAAGACCTCGAACTGCAAGGTCAAGACCTTCGTCACCGCCCACACCGCCTTCGGTTACCTGGCGGATCGCACGGGCCTGACCCAGGTCGGCATCTCCGGCCTCGACCCCGAGTCCTCCCCCTCCCCCGCGCGTCTGGCTGAAATCGCCCAGATCGCCAAGGACCAGGGCGTGACGACGATCTTCACCGAGGCCCTCATCGACCCCAAGGTCGCTCAGACCCTGGCCGACGACCTCGGTATCACGACGGCCGTCCTGGACCCGATCGAGTCCCAGACCGACGCTTCCAAGGACTATGCCGCGACGATGAACTCCAACATTGACGCCCTGACGAAAGCCCTCGACTGCCAGTGACAACGACTGACAACCCCACGACGGCGGGAACCTCCCACGCGGAGGCGACCGCCGTCGTGCGTCTCGACAACCTGCACGTGGCCTGGGATACGGACTTGATCCTCCACGGGATCTCACTCGACATCCCCGCCGGCCAGACCGTGGCGATCACGGGCTCGAACGGATCGGGCAAGTCCACGACCCTGAAGGCCCTGCTGGGCACCGCCCCCATCACGAGCGGTGACGCCCAGCTCTTCGGTCGCTCGATTTCCACTCGCCGCCGCGTGCCGTGGAACAAGATCGGCTACGTGCCCCAGCGCATCTCCTCGGGCGGCGCGATCAGCGCCAGCGCGATCGAGGTCGTACGATCCGGCCTGCTCGGGCCTCGCCGCCTGTGGGCACTGCCGGGCGACACGGCGAAGGCCATGGCCGCCCTCGAACGCGTCGGCATGTCACACCGCGCCCACTCTCCCCTGAACATTCTCTCGGGCGGGCAGGCTCAGCGCGTTCTGATCGCTCGCGCTCTCGTGCGTCGCCCCGAGCTGCTCATCATGGATGAGCCGATGGCCGGAATCGACGCGACATCACGAGCGCGCCTCGCGCAGATCGTCGCCGAAGCCAAGGCGGAGGGGACGACGATCCTCATCGTCCTGCACGAACTGGGCGAACTCGGCCCACTCCTGGACCGCGAACTGCACATCAGCGCGGGCCACGTCTCCTACGACGGCCCTCCCCACATTGAGGACGACCACGAACAGCATCACGGCGGCGGCGATCACTGCCACCCCACAACCGAGGCGAGGTCCGCGACGAGCGACCACGGCCTCGTGAGCGGAATCTAGACGGGAGCGACGCATGATTGACGCACTGACTACCCTCCTGTCCTCGCCGATGATGCAGCGTTCGCTGCTCGCCGCCCTGATTGTGGGCCTCACCGCCCCGATCATCGGCACCTACCTGGTCCATCGGCGCCTGGCGATGCTCGGCGACGGTATCGGCCACATCTCTCTGACTGGCGTCGCGCTGGGCTGGCTGGCGGGCACGTTCGCGAACGTGAGCCCCGCCGACTCGTGGGCGATCCCCGGAGCGGTCATGATCTCCCTGCTGGGCGCCATCACGATCGAGCTGGTGCGCCAGAGCGGTCGCACGTCCGCCGATACGGCCCTAGCCATGCTGTTCTACGGCGGCATCGCCGGCGGCGTCCTGCTGATCGGCCTGGCGGGCGGCACCTCGGCTCAGTTGAACTCCTACCTCTTCGGCTCGATCTCGACCGTGCGATGGAGCGACATTACGCTCATCACGGGCCTCGGGATCGCGATCGTGGCGCTCGGCGTGGGTCTGGCTCCCGCGCTCTTCTCGGTGACCAACGACGAGGACTTCGCGCGCTCAACGGGTCTGCCCGTGCGCACGCTGTCCCTGCTCATCGCGATCCTGTCAGCCCTGACCGTGGCCGTTGCGATGCGAGTCGTCGGCTCGCTGCTGGTCAGCGCGCTCATGGTGATCCCCGTGGCGATCGCGCAGCTCGGGGCACGTTCATTCCGCTCCACGATGGCCATCGCGATGGCTCTCGGCGTCATTATCTGCACGTGTGGACTATCCCTGACGTACTTTGTCGATCTGTCCCCCGGTGCGACCATCGTTGTGGGCGCGATCGGCCTGTACGCGATCGGATTTACGATCCGGGCTATTGTGGACCGTATCCGCAGGGTGCGCAGGCTTCGCGCGGCCCGCGGGCACAACCAGCATCCGGAGCGCGAACACCTCGCTCACGCAGACGCATCATGACGAAGGGAACACCATGCAGCGCATGACGAAACAGCGTCAGGCGGTCCTCGATGAGCTGACCCGCCTCACCGACTTCCGCAGCGCCCAGCAGATCTTCGAAGATCTCCATGTCCAGGGGCAGCGCGTGGGCCTGGCAACCGTGTACCGCTCGCTCCAGAGCCTCGCGGACGACGGCCGCGTCGACACACTGCGTTCCTCCGACGGCGAGGCCCTGTACCGCTCGTGCACAACGCACCACCACCATCATCACCTGGTGTGCCGCGAGTGCGGCTTCACCGAGGAGATCGAGCAATCCCAGATCGAGTCGTGGGTGGATTCGGTCGCGGCGGCACACGGATTTGGAGATGTCGAGCATTCCCTGGAGCTCTTCGGGGTGTGCGCATCGTGCCAGTCGAAGAAATGACCTGGTGAGGCCGCATCGGCCGAGACGAGGCCTGGGAGGCGGACGACGCTTTCCCAGGCTTCTTGCGTAGGTTAGGATAGGCTTTGTTTAATTAGCCTCACTCTGGGAGTGTCATGTTCGCCGCCGGAATCGATTCCATGGTCCCCGCCTTTGCACGCGAGGGCATCTGGCTCTTCGTTTTCCTCTTCTTCGTCGTACTCTTCCGTGCGCAGGCGACCTACTGGCTGGCCCGCGGCGCAGCCTCGGGTGCCGTTCTGGCGTCGGGACGACAGGGGTTCCTGGGCACCATGGCCCGCTGGTTCGACGGCCCGATCCCTCGCAAGGGCGCAGCCATGCTGGACAAGTGGGGCATTATTGTCATTCCCCTGTGCTTTCTCACCGTGGGCATCCAGACCGCCGTCAACGCGGGTGCCGGCCTGGTACGCATGCGCTGGAGCACCTACACGATCGCGATGATCCCGGGGTGCGTCCTGTGGGCGCTACTCTACGGCCTCGGCACGCTCGCAGTCTTCGCCGCGGCTATCCGAGCGGTCGCCGGGTCTCCCTGGGGATGGGCGGGCCTCGCCCTCATCATCGCGTTGATCGCCGCGAAGATCGCGTGGGGCCGTCGCAAGCGCCGCGCGGTCGACGCAGCACTGACTGCGGACAACGCCTAGGACTGAGCGACGCGGTCGATCGCGCCACCGAAACGGCGGTCGCGCCCGGCGAACTCCTCCAGGCAGCCCCACAGCTCTTCGCGGTCGAACGCGGGCCAGGGTGTGTCGACGAACATCATTTCCGCATACGCCATCTGCCACAGCAGGTAGTTGGACAGGCGCTGCTCCCCCGACGTGCGGATCATGAGGTCGACGTCGGGCACGTCGGGCAGATACAGGTGGCGCGACAGCATCTTTTCGGTGACACCACGCGGACTCAGGCGCCCGGCTGCAACGTCCTCGGCGACGGACCGGGCAGCATCCGCCAGCTCGGCCCGACCACCGTAGTTGACGCACATGATCAGGTCGAGGGTCTTGCAATGCGAGGTCGCCCGATCGGCCTTTTCCAGCGCGTTGATCACGCTCTTCCACAGCTTGGGCCGGCGCCCGCTCCACCGCACGTGCACGCCCCACTCGGCGAGCTGGTCGGTGCGCCGCGCAAGTACGTCGGAGGCGTAGTTCATGATGAACGAGACCTCGGCGGGCGAGCGCTTCCAATTCTCGGTGGAGAAGGTGTAGACGCTCAGGTAGCGCACGCCCGCGTCGATCGCACCCGCGATCGTATCCATGAGGGCATACTCCCCCGCCCGGTGCCCCTCGGTGCGCGCCAGGCCGCGGCTGTTGGCCCAGCGTCCGTTGCCGTCCATGATGAGGGCGACGTGCGCGGGCACCTCACCCTTTCGAAAGACGGGTGCCTCGCAGTGCCACTGGCCGGGCCCGAGCAGCGGCGCGGTGGGGTCGTTCGGTGCGCGGTCCATGGGGGTGGGTCGCAGGTCCGTCATGGGTGACTCCTATCGATGACGCTCAGCGAGCGCAGGCGACGTTCCAGATGCCATTGAGTGTACGAGGAGATGAGGCCCGAGGCCTCGGTGCGCGCATAGGGTTCGCATCGGTCGGCCCGCTCCCAGTCGCCACTGAGCAGCTGGCCGAGGAGGGCGACCGTGTCGGGCGCGGGCGAGGAGGCGCCGGGCGGGCGGCAGGTATCGCAGACGGTGCCACCGTCGGGGATGGAGAACGAGGAGTGGGGCCCCTGCGTGCCACACACGGCACAGTCGAAGCAGGAGGGTGCCCATCCGGCCAGGGCGAGGGCACGCAGCGTGTAGGACGTGCGAATGAGGGTCGGATCGTGACGGCCTCGAGCCAGGGCGTTGAGAGCCCCCAGAAGAAGCAGGTATTGAGAGTGAGTGCCGTCGTGCGCATCCGCGGTAAGGCGCTCGGCGGTTTCGACGACGACGGTGGCCGCGAGGTAGAGGTCGTAGTTGGCGGCGATAGCGTCGCCGTATTGGGCGATCGAGGCGACCTGGGTGAGCGTGTCGAGGGTGCGGCCGTGGTGGAGCTGAGCGTCGATGACGGAGAAGGGCTCAACGCGTGCGCCGAACTTCGAGGTCGTCTTGCGCACTCCCTTGGCCACAGCGCGCACCTGCCCATGCTCGGCGGTCAGCAGCGTGATGATGCGATCCGCTTCGCCCAGCTTGTGGGTGCGCAGAACGATCGCCTCGTCTCGATAGGACTTCATCACACGGACATTGTGTCACGACCGCACGAGTTGGGAGAGAAGGCCCGCCCCGCATCGCACGGCGCGAAATCTGTTGTGAAGTGCGCTGTCACATCGATCGACAAGCGCCCCCGCGTGCACTGTCAACAATATATGAGAAACTGACAGCGTGGTCGGTTACACAGCCGGCAAGTGGTTTTCGAGTAGATAGTTTCTTCGTAACTGGATATGGTTTACCCATAACCGTCGAAGGAAGGAAACAAATGGCTCCGCCGATTGATGCCCGCGAAAAGCTTGGCACCGCACTGCGCCAGGCCCTGACGCAGACCCCGCTGTCAAAGATCTCTGTCAGCGCACTGACACGCTCCGCCGGGGTCACCCGTCAAGCGTTCTACTACCACTTCAACTCCCTCAACGACCTCAACGCCTGGGTTTTCCGCGAGGAAGTCACAGCGCACCTGACCACCAGTTCGGGAGAATGGCTCGACGCCATCGAAGCGACCATGACGTGGATGCACGCCCATCGCGACGAGACCGCCGCCGCCATGAAGACCATCGAGGCGAACGACCTGTGGGCGTTCCTGGCCTCCCATATTCAGGAACTCATCGAGTCCCGCCTCCCCGGCTCCGCCTCGGCCACGGCGCGCGACGTCGTCGCCCAGCACTTCGCGCTGGCGACCACCGCGCACATGGCTCAGTGGATGCTCTCCGGCCTGGAGGTCAACCCCTCGCTCGCTATTGCGCGCATGCGAGTACTGATGACCGACCAGACCACCCCGGCTCTGGGCCGTCTCGCCAAGTAATGCGGTAATTCCCACCAACCGCACGAGGGCAGACACAGCTCACGCCAGGCCCCGGCCTCGTTCCACCAACGAAACCGGGGCCTGGCGCATATCCGCAACACAATCGTGACAACCAATCCCTAGACGCGTGACCAGGTCATCGCTGTACGATTGGTCAGTTCTGTCTAGACAGGCATTAGGCAGCTCCGCGAATTTACATGTATAGTTCGCACGTAACCTCATTGTTTCTTGTCGCCGAGGATCACTGATGCCCCACCCCGATGCGAAAGAGCGGCTCGCACGCGCCCTGCGCGACGCCCTCACGACCGTCCCCCTGTCGAAGGTGACGGTTTCCGGAATCACGCGCACTGCCGGCGTGACACGCCAAGCCTTCTACTACCACTTCTCTGACATCCGCGACCTGACCGTGTGGGCCTTCAAGCGCGAGGTCGCCGACCAGATCATCGCTCACACCACCTACGAGGACTGGTCCGATGGCCTGCTCGCCATGTTCGTGTGGATGCAAAAACACCCCGACGAGACCCGCTGCGTGGTCTCCTCCCTCGGCATGGAGGATCTGCAGATCTTCCTCCACAAGCAGCTACGCGCCGTCATGGAACCCATCGTCGATCAGCACAGTGCCGACCTGCCCGTCACCGAAGACGACCGCGCGTTCGTCACCGACCACTTCACCCTCGCCATCCTCGGCCATGTCTCCCAATGGCTCGCAACCGGCATGAGCACCGACCCCTACATCCTCACCGAGCGCATCGCCCGCGTGCTCGACGGCCAGGTGCGTCGATCCCTCGAGGCCCTCGCGGCAAACCCGATCCCGGCCGCGCAGCGCACCTGAAGACACAGGTGAACCCCCGCCTCGTTTTTCTCCATGAACGAGGCCGGGGTTCGCCCTATCTGTCTGCGAGCGCTTAGCGCAGGGCGCGGTTGACCGCCGAGATGACGGCCTTGTAGGACGCGCGCGTGATCGAGGAGTCGATGCCGACCCCCCACACGATCTGGCCGTCGACCGCAGCCTCCACGTAGGCGGCGGCGCGGGCATCGCGGCCCTGGCTCATCGCGTGCTCAGAGTAGTCGAGGACGCGCACGTCGAGATCGAACTCGTGCAGCGCCGAGACGAAGGCGTCGATCGGGCCCGTACCCGTGGCCTGCACCTTCACGGTCTCGCCGCCGTCCGTGAGCGTCGCGTTGAGCTCGACATGCTCGTCGTCGATCGAAGAAACCTGCGAGGCGCGCATCTCGAAGCGGCCCCACGGCTCCAGGCCGGGAGCGGCGCTCGTGGGCAGGTACTCGTCCGCGAAGATCTGCCACAGCGTGGCCGCGTTGATCTCACCACCGTAGGTGTCGGTGTGGCGCTGGACGATGCGGGAGAACTCGACCTGCAGGCGACGCGGCAGCTCGAGCGCGTGCGCCGTCGACATGAGGTAGGCGACGCCGCCCTTGCCGGACTGCGAGTTCACGCGCACCACGGCCTCGTACGAGCGGCCCACGTCGTGCGGGTCGATCGGCAGGTAGGGCAGCTCCCACACGACCGCTTCCTCGTCACCGCCGGCCGCGTCCACCTTGGCCTTGCGGGCGGCAAAGCCCTTCTTGATCGCGTCCTGATGGGAACCGGAGAAGCTCGTGTACACGAGGTCACCGACGTAGGGGGCACGCGGGGAGGTCTCCATCTGCGTGCAGTGCTCGACCGTGCGGCGAATCGCGTCCACATCCGAGAAGTCGATGCCCGGATCGATTCCCTGGCTAAACAGGTTCAGGCCCAACGTCACCAGGTCGACATTGCCGGTGCGCTCGCCCTGGCCGAGCAGGCAGCCCTCGATGCGGTCCGCGCCGGCCAAGAGCGCCAGCTCGGCCGTCGCCACGCCCGTGCCACGGTCGTTGTGGGGGTGCACGGACAGGGCCACGTACTCGCGGCGGCTCAGGTTGCGACTCATCCACTCGATCTGATCCGCGAACACGTTCGGGGTCGAACGCTCAACCGTGGAGGGCAGGTTCAGGACGATCTCGCGCCCCTCGCCCGGCTCCCACACATCCATGACGGACTCGCACACCTCGAGGGCGAAATCAAGCTCAGTATCAACGAAGATCTCGGGCGAGTACTCGAAGCCGAAGATCGTCTCATCGCCCAGGCGCTTCTCAGCCTGCGCGATCACCTCGCGCGCACCGAACTGCGCCAGCTCGATCGTCTGCTCCTTGTCTGCGTGGAACACGACCTCGCGGAACACGGGGGCCGTCGCGTTGTAGAGGTGCACCGTCGCGCGCGGGAAGCCCACCATGGCCTCGACCGTGCGCTCGATCAGCTCGGGGCGCGACTGGGTAAGAACCGAGATCGTCACGTCCTCGGGCACCGCGTCGTCCTCGATGAGGGAACGCACGAAGTCGTAGTCGGTCTGCGAGGCCGCGGGGAAACCGATTTCGATCTCCTTATAACCCAGCTTAATCAGCAGGTCGTACATGCGGCGCTTACGGGCCGGGTCCATCGGCTCGATGAGGGCCTGATTGCCATCGCGCAGGTCGGTGGACATCCAGCGCGGCGCCTTCGTGATGCGCTTGGAGGGCCACTGGCGATCCGGCAGGTCCACGGGATTCGTATCGAGGAACGCCCGATACTTACGAATCGGCATGCGCGAGCCGGAGGGGACGGGAACAGCGGATGTAGTCTTCACGCTTCGTAGTCTATCGACGAGGCTCCGCCCGCGAGCAGACGCTGCGCATACTGGACGTGAGATGCGGCGCGCTCCCCCTTCCAGCACTGACAAAGAAAAACGCTCAAAAATGCGTCCGCCCCCACCTTTATATGTCATGATAATTAGGTCCATTGTCCCACTCACTGACGCGCGGAGCAGCCATGACTTCTCTCTTGTTAGCCCAATCCTTTACCCCGTCGACGACGGCAGTCGCGGGGAATGTCTTCCTGACAGCCGTCGTCGGACTTCTTCCGCTCGTCGTCTTCTTCGTCCTCATGGGCGTCTTCAAGGTCGCCACCCACTGGTGCTCGATCATCTCCCTCGTGCTGTCCCTGGGCATCGCGGTCGTCGCCTTCAAGATGCCCCTCGGCATGGCCCTCCTGTCCGGCACGCAGGGCGCCGCGATGGGCTTCATGCCGATCATCTACATCATCATTGCGGCCGTGTGGCTGTACAACCTCACCGAGAAGTCGGGACGCAGCTCCGACCTGAAGGCCGTCTTCAATACGATCGGCCGCGGTGACCAGCGTGCGCAGGCCCTCATCGTCGCCTGGTGCTTCTGTGGCCTACTCGAGGGCCTGGCCGGCTTCGGCGCGCCCGTGGCCATCACCTGCGCCATGCTCGTGACTCTCGGAGTCCCCAAGATCAAGGCCGCCGTCGTGGCCGTCGTCGGTAACGCCATCAACGTCGGCTTCGGCGCCATGGCCATCCCCACGACCACGGCTGGCAAGCTCGGTGGTGCAGACCCCGTCGTCGTCGCCGGCGACATGGGCCACCTCACCTGGATCTTCTGTCTGTTCATCCCCCTCCTCCTGCTGTTCATCCTCGACGGCGGGCGCGGCGTGCGCCAGCTGTGGCCCCTCGCTCTCGTTGCGGGTGCTGCGGCTGGTGCCGGCCATTTCTTCACCCCCTCGGTCTCCTACGAGCTGACCGCCGTGGTCGCCTCCCTGCTGGGATTCGCCGCCTGCTACGCCTTCCTGCTGGTATGGGGTCCCACGACCCCCGCGGAGTGCGCGACCGCGGCCGACGAGTCCGATAAGCCCACCGGCTCGCGCATCGGACTGGCCCTGCTGCCCTACGTCCTCGTCGTCGTCATCATCGCGATCACGAAGCTGGCCAAGCCGATCGCGGCCTTCTTCTCCTCGACGGACGTGAAGGTCCCGTGGCCCGGCATCTACGGCAACCTGCTAACCGGCGACGGATCGCCCTCGACCGCCGCGATCTACTCGCTGCAGATCCTGTCCAACCCCGGCACCTGGATCTTCGTCACCGGCATCATCGTCGCCATCGTGTACGGCACGAACTCGTCGAACGGCCGCTTCCAGACCTCCGTCGGCGAGATGTTCGCGGTCCTGCCGCGCACCATCTACTCGCTGCGCATGGCCATCCTGACGATCGCCTCCGTCATGGCCCTCGCCTTCGTCATGAACTTCTCGGGCCAGACCACCTCGATCGGCGCCGCCCTGGCGACGACGGGTGCGGCCTTCGCGTTCCTCTCCCCCATCCTGGGCTGGATCGGCACGGCCGTCGCCGGCTCCGCGACCTCGGCGGGCGCGCTCTTCGCGAACCTGCAGTCGACCGCTGCGGCCGGCGCCGGCCTCGACCCGTCGATCCTGCTGGCCGCCAACACCATCGGCGGCGGCATCGGCAAGATCGTCTCCCCGCAGAACCTCGCAATCGCCGCCTCCTCCGTCGATTCGGAGGGTTCCGATGCGGAGATCCTCAAGAAGGCCGCCCCCTACTCGATCGGCCTGCTCCTGGTGCTATGCACCCTGGTGTTCATCGCATCCCAGGGCTGGCTCGGCGCCTACATGCCGCACTGACCGACGGCGGATGGGCTCGGGAGGTCCCGGGAAGCAAGTTGCTTCCCGGGACCTCCCCCTTGTAGGCTCCCATCAGAAGTACAGACAAAGGAGACGCCAGTGCGCCACAGATCCTCCCTGCGAGCTATTCGGCCTCGCGCGGAAGCCCTGAGCCGGTGTTGTCTTGGCCTCGTCGCCATCGCAGCGCTCGCCACCGCGTGCAACCCCTTCGTCCACAAGGCGGCTCCTCAGTACCCGAAGGATCCGCGTTTCTCTGAGTTCGTCTTCCGAAGCGATGAAGAGCCCACCGTCAAGGACCGGATGGACTCCGTGAACGTTCGTTGGCCAAATTTGGAGGCGAGCGAGGTGCACGTCGTCGTCGAGTATTCCCCAGCACTTGCCTTTATCCCCGCACAGGACCCCGAGTTCTGGCTGACCGCTGTTGCCACCGTCCCCGACGAGACCATCCAGCTCCTCGCAAAGGGAGAAACCACCAACACACTCCTGCCCGGAATCTATCCTCATCTCTACGAGTACGTACCCCAGGAGTGCAAGTTCACGACGATCGACCCGGAGTTCGCGGACAAGGCCCTCGCACCCGATAAGTCGAGTATTCCCGACGATTTCGGCCCCATGGACATAGAAGCGTTGGCCATGTCCGAAGATTGCCACCTTCTCGTCTTCACCGCCCTCGGCCACTCCTGAGCCCCAGGGACCTCCCACTCGTCCTCTCCACCGCGCCCCGGCCTCGTCATGGAGCGCCCAAAGGATCCCCGAGGATAAACATGAAGCACCCACTCAAGGCCCTCATGCCTCTGCTCGCGGTCGCGGCGCTCGCCGCCGGGTGCAGTCCTTTCACACCCAGGAACACGCCGACTGCCACGCCGACTCAATATCCGCAGGACCCGCGCTTCGCCGAATTCACGTACGAGACTGATGATGAGCTAAAGGTTCAGGAGCGCGTCGATTCGTTCAACGAGCGTATGCCCGGACTGGGGGCGACCGACGGGCACGTTATCACGGCACATTTCCGGGATGGCGCCGACCGGCAGCCGACGCCGGACCGCCAATTCTGGCTGACCGGTGTCGCCGAGGTCCCCGACACGACGATCACCATGCTCGTCGACGACACCGACGGCGGATCTTCATTGTTGCCCGGCATTCACCCTCTCCTGTACAAGTACGTACCCGAGGAATGCACTTTCACGACCGTTGACCCCGTCGTTGCAAACAAGGTCCTCGGCACCGATCCAGAAGCCATCTATTCGGATTGGGGCTCATTCGAGATCCGTGATTTTGCAGTCTCCACGCAGTGCAATTTCATTATCGTCACCGGCGATGGCCTCAACGCCTAGCGCACCAACGTTCAGGACACTCATGAAACACCCACTCAAGGCCCTCATGCCTCTGCTCGCGGTCGCGGCGCTCGCCGCCGCGTGCAACCCGTTCGCGAACGATTATTCGCACGTGAGCGGTTTGCAAGACCCGCGATTCGCCCCATTTACCTACACGAGCGACCGCGAGACGAAGGTGCAGACACGCCTCGACTCATTCAACGAGCGCTGGCCGGGAATGCAAGCAACCAACGGTAACGTGGTCACCGCTCGCACCCATTCAGGGATCCTCCACGCCCTCGATCAGGATCCCGAATACTGGTTGACCGGAGTCGCCACCGTCCCCACCACGACGATCGACACCCTCATGGAAGGATCAACCGGGGACGCGAGCGTTCTGCCCGGAATCGATCCGCGGCTCCACAAGTTCGTGCCCAAGAACTGCCATTTCTCGACGATTAACCCCGAGCATGCTAACGCCATCCTTCCCCCTGAGAAGGGTAAGGGGAATAGCGATTTTAGAACCCTGCCCATCAGCGCTATAGCGGTGTCCAAGGACTGCCAGCTGCTCGTCCTCACAGCGATCGGCCACCCCTAATCCCCTCGGGCGCCATTCTTCCTTGTCCACCGCACCCCTGCCTCGTCCATTTTCGAGGCAGGGGCGACCTCTTGCGTACACGCAACCATCGCAAAACTGAAAAACGAAAACTCACCCTGAGCTAAGTCACGCCCCGAAGGTCCTAAAACGCCCAATGAGAGGCTAATTTTCGTTGATTACTCGGGGAGATTTTTCCGCAAAAAATAGCGGATAAATCGACCTCACCTCAGTTGTCTGCACAAAAACGGTCGCTGGGACCTCGTACCCAGTCATAACCTGAGCTGGACAGCACCCACGAGGAAGGATCCCCCAGTGCGCATCGCTCTCTTTTCCACCTGCCTGGCAGACGTCATGTTCCCCCAGGCTGCCCAGGCTACAGTGACCCTGCTTGAACGCCTCGGCCACGAGGTCGTCTTCCCTGAAGACCAGGTCTGCTGCGGACAGATGCACGCAAACACCGGCTACTTCGAAGACGCCGCAAAGATCACCCGCAACCACGTCAAGACCTTCGAGCCCGTGCTCGACGGCCAGTGGGACGCCATCGTCGTCCCCTCCGGCTCCTGCACCGGTGCAGCGCGCCACGAGCAGAAGGTCGTCGCCGAGCACGTGGGCGACAAGGAGCTCGCGAAGCAGTCCCAGCGCATCGCTGAGCACACCTACGACCTCACCGAGCTCATCACCGACGTTCTGGGCCTCGAGGACGTGGGTGCCTACTTCCCCCACACGGTCACCTACCACCCGACCTGCCACTCGCTGCGCGTCGCCAAGGTCGGCGACCGCCCCTACCGCCTCCTGCGCGCCGTCGAGGGCCTGACCCTCGTCGACCTGCCCGACGCCGAGGTCTGCTGCGGTTTCGGCGGCACCTTCGCCATGAAGAACTCCGAGACCTCCACCTCGATGCTCGCGGACAAGGTCACCAACGTGATGTCCACGCGCGCCGAGGTCCTCGTCATGGGCGACTACTCCTGCCTCATGCACGTCGGTGGCGGCCTCTCCCGCCTCAACTCGGGCATCCGCCCGATGCACATCGCCGAGATCCTGGCATCCACCAAGGATCAGCCCTTCGAGGGCAACATCTCCTTCGCACCCGAAAGCGCACAGGTGATCTGACATGTCTGAAACATTCATCGGTATG
>PPYE01275616.1_pt1 | contig 19691 bp, 11 predicted proteins | sample 1559881 | NCBI WGS metagenome assembly PPYE01 (sample SAMN08240022, study PRJNA423297) | Human gut metagenome, whole genome shotgun sequencing project. | reverse complement strand
AAATGGAACATTTCTCTAACCACTCAGCATTTTGCTGGGTGGTTTTGTTTGTAGGTGGAGATTATGCGGTGTTGCCTTTACTTTCCGACAACATATCAGTAAATGCATTTTTGCAGATTTTAGCGATAAAAAAATCTGCCTCTTATCAAAAAATATGACATCAAGATGGAAACAGAAAAATAACCTATTTTTATTTTTAAAATGAAATTACTGATATCAATAGAAACCACGGCTGGATTTGAGGAGGAGTGCTTTTAGTGGGGCATCGAATCCAGCCGAGAACAGAGGGGCACTGTTTCTGACCTCTGTTCTCTTCTCCAAGTGTCAAGCTCTCTACTCCTCTGCGACACCCTGTGCAGCAGTGGCACAGGGGATATTTTTTGTGTTTCTTCCATTTTTCAATTATATATTATAGTAGTGCTATGATAAGCTCTGTCAGATCGAATGGCAGGTTCATAGGGACATAGCAAAATAAAAAAAAGGAGGAACAGCATGTTTCAAAACAAACATTATCTCACAAGAGGAGTCCATGCATCCATTCCACTTGTATTGCAGTTATACATGTGGAACCTGATTCGCTGTATGAAAGTGGAGCAGGATTACCTGCAGATCTTCCGCTTGACCATTGCGGAAGATGGCAGTCAGATTCTGCAGCATTCACAGGAAAATCCCCACTATACAGCTTCCTACAAGCTGTATATTCTCAATCCCATCCATGCCAAGGTCTATGTCATAGACGACGGCGATCACAGCACTATGTTGCTTGCAGAAGAATATTAACCCTAAAACCAATGCCGTCCCGGTTTATCCGAGACGGCGATTTTCATTTTATGGAGGAATGCAAAATGAAGGAAGAAGTTAAAACTACACTAGAAGAAACCGAGCAGGCAGAAGAAGTCCTGTACTGCGAACACTGCGGCTGTATCATTGACAACGAGGATTACAGCGAAGTGGATGGAGAAATCATTTGTACAGACTGTGTGGAACGTTACTATTGCACCTGTGATCATTGTGGAACATTATTGCTGGTTGAAGATTGCTATGCCGATGATGACCACTGTCTGTGTGAGAACTGCTATGAACAGTATTACACAAGATGTGACAACTGCGATCGCATCATCCGCAATGAGGATGCCAATGCATACGATGGTGCCGATTACTGTGATGACTGTTACAACGATCGCTGCTGTGCCATTCATCCCTACAGTTACAAACCGAACCCCATTTTCTATGGTGCAGGAAACCGTTATTTCGGAGTGGAATTGGAACTGGACGTTGGCGGGCAGGAAACGGACAATGCCGAAGAAATTCTGTACCTTGGCAATCATGCAGATGACTGCATTTACATCAAGTCTGATGGCAGTCTCAATGATGGGATGGAACTTGTCACACATCCGATGACGCTGGAGTTTCACAAAAACTATTCTTGGAAAAAGCTCCTGCAAAAATGCATAGACCTGGGCTACAGAAGTCACCAGACTTCTACCTGTGGTCTTCATATACATGTGAACCGTGACAGCCTTGGTGAAAATCGGGAACGACAGGAAGAAACCATTTCCAGAATCCTGTACTTTGTAGAACAGCACTGGAATGAAATGCTCTCATTTTCCAGACGTTCTGAAGTTGCCATGAACCGCTGGGCTGCCCGATATGGCTACGAGTCCACGCCCAAAAAGATTCTGGACAAGGCAAAAGAATCCTATGGGCGATATTCAGCGGTCAATCTGTGCAACCATGCTACCATTGAATTCCGCCTGTTTCGGGGCACGCTCAAATACAATACCCTGATCGCCACTTTGCAGATGGTCAATAGAATCTGTGAAGTGGCTTTTTCTTGCTCCGATGAAGAAATGCAGCATTTATCCTGGTCTACATTTGTGACTGCCATCACAGAACCGGAGTTGATACAATATCTCAAAGAACGGCGTTTGTATGTTAACGAAGAAATCACACCAGAGGAGGAACTGTAAGATGTGTGCTTTATTTGGCTGGCTCGATTACCGGAAACAGATTCCACAAAAACTGCTGCAAAAGTTGACACAAGCCCTTGCCCAGGCAGCAGAGGAACGAGGCACGGATGCTGCTGGAATCTCCTATGTGAAAAATGGACATGTGACCATTTACAAGCGTCCAAAACCTGCCCATCAGATGCATTTTCGTGTGCCGGTTGGAACCACTGCAGTGATGGGACACACACGCTTTGCCACACAAGGCTACCAGAAATACAATTGGAACAATCACCCATTTCATGGATTTGCGGGAAAGGAATTTGCATTTGCCCACAATGGCGTACTCTACAATGACAAGAAACTGCGGAAAACAAATAAGCTGCCGAAAACAAAAATTGAAACAGACAGCTACGTTGCTGTGCAGCTATTAGAGCAGGCAGGCAATTTAGACTTCAGCAGTTTAAAACAAATGGCAGAAACGGTAGACGGCAACTTTACCTTTACCCTGCTGGATGAAGAAAATACCCTCTACTTTATCAAAGGCACCAGTCCGCTGTATCTGGTTCAGTTCCAGGAACTGGGACTCTATGTCTATGCTTCTACCCAATCCATCCTGGAAAATGCCCTGCAAGTCTGCAATCTGCATCATTATACATACACAGTTCTTAAGATTTCCAATGGAGAAATCCTCTCCATCAATCGGTCTGGCAATCTGAAACAGGATTCCTTTTCGTTGTTTTCCTATGACTGGTTGGATGCCTTCTACCCTGTTTCCACAAGTGACCAGGAAGCAGATACCGAACTGGACACCCTTTTAAAAATGTGCAGCTGCTTTGGCGTAGAGCAGGAGACCATTCTGGAATTGTTGGATTTCGGTTACTCCTATGACGAAGTGGAAACCTTTCTTATGTCTCCCTCTCTGCTTCAGGAAGAGCTGAAAAATATTGCTGCATTCTGAAAATAAAAAAATACCTGCCATACAACTGTTCCATAAAAAAACAGAAAGGCAGGTATTTTTTATGAATTTACCAGTTTACAAAAGCAATGACGAACTTCCTCCTGTTATGCATGCAAAAGATGTTGCAGGTTATTTGCACATCTCTTTGACTTGTGCTTATGAAGTGATGCACTCCAAAAATTTCCCTGTGATCCACATTGGAAAACGGCTTCTTGTCACAAAAGAACACTTTTTACAATGGCTGCATACTTCCAGCGGTCAAATTCTTTAAGGCGGTGAGAATATGAACAAAAATGGAAACAATGAAGGCTCCATTCGCAAACGTGCCAACGGCAAATGGGAAGCTCGTTATACAGATGGAAAAACTCCAGATGGAAAACAAATTCAGCGTTCTATTTATGGAAAGACCAGAAAAGAGGTGACGGAAAAGCTCCATGCGATTCTCTATCAAAAGCAGACCGGTGCTTATGTGGCGCCGCAAAAACTGCTGTTGCAGGATTGGCTGGAGCAGTGGATTCATAATTATGCAGAAGTGACTGTCAGACCTTCCACTTACATCAGCTATGAAGGATATATTTATAATCACATCAATCCATCTCTTGGAAACCTTCCCATTCAGCAGATTACACCTGTTATCATTCAAAATTTCTATAATCAGAAATTTGCATCCGGTCGCACCGATGGAAAGGGCGGTTTGTCTTCAAAAACCATCCGCAATCTACACAATATGTTCCATCAGGCAATGGAGCAGGCGAAAATCAATGGACTCATTTTGAACAATCCCACTGACAATGCGATCATCCCCAAACAAGAGAAAAGAGAAATGAGAGTGCTGTCTGTGGAGGAAGAAAAACGTTTGATTCAAGTCGTTCCCCAACATCGTCTGGGGTTTGCCATTCTTTTTGATTTGGCAACCGGTCTGCGAATTGGAGAACTCTGTGCTTTAAAGTGGTCGGATATCAACTACAGCAGACAAACGATTAAAATCAGTCGCACTTTACAGCGAATCAAAAAAAGTATGAATGAAAAAATCAACGGGCAGAATTCCACAAGCATTTTGGAAGGCAGTGTCAAAACCAACAGCGGCTTCCGGGAAATCCCGATTCCGGCGGTTGTCTTTACCATGCTGCAGCAGCATCAGAACAACCAACAACAGGAAAAGAACCTGTATGGCACAGCTTATCAAGACCATGGTTATCTGTTTGCCATGCCGCTTGGCACCTGTGTAGAACCCAGCACCATGCGGGATGCTTTGAATTACCTATTAAATGCTGCGGGTATTCCCCATGCAAACTTCCATGCTCTGCGACATACCTTTGCTACCAGAGCCATTGAAAGTGGTGTCAATGTCAAAACACTTAGTGATATTCTGGGACATTCGACTGTACAGATTACCATGGATTTGTACTGCCATACTTCACTCGACTTAATGCGGGATAGCATGGAAAAGATGGCGAAGTTGTTTTAAATTCTGGTATGGAAAGGAAGCATGTCATGTGCTTCCTTTCTTTTTTATAAATTCTGTTTTTATACCGATTTGTAAAATTACAAATATAAATTATTGATTTCTTCCAATTAAAATTCATTTTTCGCTTCTGCGAAATTGAAATCGGTAAAAAATTAAAAAACAGATTGACTTTTTTGATTAACGTGCTATAATAGAATTGTACAAAAATTTACAAGGAGTATATCTCAATGAATGATTACAATAACGGCTATATGGCACCTATTCCAAGCAATATGCAAAATAACTATAATCCTGATATATCACAAAATCAAATACCAAATGGAATCGCTTTTTTAAATCAAGAAAATGTCAGCAATATCATGGCAACTTGCCAGCAAAATGGCATTCTTATCAATCAGAATCAGAATCTGATGCTTCAGAATCAAAATCTGATGCTTCAGAATCAAAATTATTGCAACCAAATAATGCAGATGAGTGATTATATCAATCGTCTACAAAGTGAATATGCTAATTTCACAAGAAGGTTTTCTGTCAGAGATCATCAATGGCTTTCTATCGAAAGCCCTAGAAAAGCAATTACAATCGGCTTTTTTGAATTAAAAAGTATTACAGCTGTTTTAATAGAAGACCAAAATTCAGTATACAAAAAATATCTTTATGTTGTATATCAATCAAGCAAAACAGATTCCTGTGCTTTTATCCCATGGAAAGATTTTCAGGCGAAAAAAATATTTAAATTTTTTTCTGATTTTTATCCGGAAGAATCCTGTTCTAAATCACTCGCAAATACATTTTTGACTTACCTTTTTTCTCAGTATCCACCTTCAAAAATTTCAACTGTTCAAGTTCATTATCATCCTGGATTTTATCTTCATTCTAACTGTAATAAGAAATATAAATCAGATATTTCTTTTGAATGTATAGATTATAAAAAAATGATGAGTATACAGGATATATATAACGAACTTTCTGACTATATGAAATACAAACGACTTCTTTGCTATCAAGATACACCGTCCTCTCTAAAGGAAGAAGCATCCTACATTGCATCCAATCAGGAGCTTATGTTTTTGACAGCATTCAGAACAGCTGGATTACTTTCTGTTATATTTGATACTCTAATTAGAATCAATATCCCAAATATTCTTGTAATAAATCCTGGTGAAAAAACAAATCATAAAATATTTGAAAAATATATTTCTTTTTTATCTGTTTTTCGCCGACCGGACTCTCATCCATTGCATCTAACAAAAACTGAAATTACAAAAATTTTAGAACATTCTCGTTCTGAAACAGTTATTTTTTCTGATTATCAAACCAGCAACATCAAAAAAAGAAACAATGCAATTGAACTGATCAATTCATTTTTTCACACACTAAAATGTCAGGAAAAAATGAATGTTGCTATTATTTCTAACAGTGCAGAACATATCATCCATTCTGAGGATATGCTGGTTTTAAAACCAAATACTGAAACTGAAATTTTAGTAAACGACATGGTGGAATACAACGAAATGATAGACAGTTGCACCATCAACTTCATAATTTCCAACAGCGACCATGCTGTAGATTTCTTAATTGAAAAAGTGCACAAATATCAAAAAAGATACTCAGAAAGCATCTGTGCAGACACCTATTTAAATCTTTTTGCAATGATAATGGCATGCGTTGAATTATTTCGTTTTTTATTTGACATTGAAATGAACATACAGGTGTTTGAAGATTACATAATTCATATCATAGAAGACAATTTAAAAGAGCAGAAAGAACCACTGGATATTCTCAATGACTTTTCCAGAGTTCTAAATAATCAAATTCAAAATAACACACTTCAATTTAAAGAAGTCAGCAGTCATATGAACTATAGCGAGGATTCTAACATCATTATTGTTAAAAACGATATTTTGAGCATTCGCGGATCTATTATAGAAAGCACTATTTTACCTTATATGAGTACAACCGATAAACTCGTTCATGTACAAAATGCTTTGAAAGAAAATGGTCTTCTTGTCTGCAACAAAGATTTGCAGAATGCGCTAACCGTCTATGACAAAAACGGAAACCCTGTCGTAAAACGATTCATATCCTTCCAGAATAGAAATCAGTTTTATTCTCTTATTCAAGAAAGTAACGAACTCAAATTGTTGTTTCTTCCTATGCAGGATTATTTCAGTGCGTGCCAAGACTATCCTGAACATTTCTTGCCGCTTCTACACAATGAAGAAAATAAGGTTGCTGGAATATACAGAAGACCGGAATTAGCAGAAAATAACCATATTTTTGTAACTGGTTGTTCAGGTCAGGGGAAAACATATTTTCTTTGTCAGTTGATACATTTATTCTATCATGATAATAAGAAAATTGTAGTTTTTGATACGAGCAATTCTTTTGCAAAAAGCACCTTGGAAAACTATATCTCAAAAGACTTTGTTGAAAATAGCATAGCTTATTATACAGCAGATGAAGATTCTATTCCAATTAATATATGGGATATGTCACTCTACAAAAGTCATATCAATAAAAAAAGATATATATCATCCCTAATTTTAAGCGTCTTTCAGACAGTAACAGCCAACCAAAGAACTGCTATAAACAGTGCCATTTCAAAAATTTTACATGAGGATAAGGTAGTAGCTGAAACCGATATTTTTGATATTAGTAAATTTACTGAAATATTAAAAAATGAAAGTGATGGCAATGTTATCAGCAACATAGTTGAAACCATCGAGAGCTTAAATGGGGAACTGACTGACTATGGAGTTGACCATGGTTTAACATGGGAAGAAGTGCTTTCAGAAAATAAAATTGTAATCATCTCTTTCCCATATGATGCAACTGGAAATGTCAACAATATTACGGATATGTTGCTTGCTTCCCTGTATCAATATCAAAATAACTTTATGCGTTACGATTTGAGAATCTTCGTTGATGAAATCCAAAAGCAAAATCTTGAAGAAAAAAGCCCTATATATACCATTTTAACAGAAGGAAGAAAATTTAAAATCGGGCTCAATTTTGCATCCCAGTTTGTTTTAAATAGGGTAACATCCAAAAATCAGATGAAAAATAACACATTTCTAACCGTTTACTTTAAACCTGATGAAGTTTCAGAAAAAGCAGTAATTGAAAGACTTGACTTGAATGCTATGCAAAAAGAACTACTTTCAAAATTCAAACCTGGTGACTGCTTTATCAAAGGTTCTATTTATAACTTCAGAACAAAGGTAAATGACAATGCCATCATATATGGAAAGATTATCAAGCAAACGAAAATTTAACAGAATATTTCTCATAGCACCTTGATTTTCTCAAATGTTTCACTGTCATGACTCACTTTCGGCTGTGCCTGAAAGAGAACAATCACGGGATATACCTTCCGCCGGCTTTTTCCGCTGCGATTGCCTTCTGTTCCAAAGAATTTCGCAGATTGAATACATCCTCAATTGTCCATTTGATGTTTTGTGATTTTTAATATTCTTATATATCTAAACTCACATTTTTAATATACCGCAAACCAATACCAATGCAAGCATTTTTAGCAAATACAACCAATATCCTTCCGAACTTAATTCTGCATAAGGGTACAGGCAATCTTTTTCACCATGCCTGCCCTATTCTCATTCCAATATAAAGAAAAAATACACAACTTCGAAAATTCCTGAAAATATGCCGTTTTCCTCTCAATTTTTTCGATTTCAGCACATTCCTTCTTACAATTGGTGACTTTTCCTCTATGTTATGCTTTTCAGCTGTTCTTGCTTCATGAGACACAGATCAAAGACATTTAGCACATGGTCGTTGTAAAAATCAGCAGCATGCCAATTATTCAGCTCTGTATCTGGAACAGCAAGCAGCCACTTTTGCAGCAAAATCACATCAGAAATGTCAAACACTCCGTCAGCATTGATATCGCCGGAAATTCGGATGCTTTCGAGGTAAGATTCATAATCTTCCCATGCATAAAAATCTGCCCCTAAATCATTTCGGTCAGAGTTTAGTGGCGTTATTTTAGCTGTATTTTCTCCATCATAGTAGTACAAATCATAGTCGCCGTCTGCAGTACTGCTATAAATTACAGCATTTTCATGGATTGGACAGGCATCCGAGCAGTCATATTGTGTTGAATTGAACGGGAGACTATAGATTTCTTTTCCGTCAAAACACATAATCTGATCACAGTGGTTATTGGAATCCTGCCATTTTGTGAAATACAGAAAATCGCCCTTCAAAATCGGATAGTATGCAGTTACGCTATCTTCACAGAATATCGTATCTATACTATAAGATTCCATATTCATGCGGCAGATCGAACCGATGCCATCCGTATAGCTTGTGTAATAGAGAAATTTTCCATCTTCTGAAAAGTATGGCATTGCTTCTTCCGTACTGTCATTTGACAGCATTGTGATTTCTCCGGTTTCCATGTCAAGCAGTGCGAGGTTGTATATGAAATCATTCACATCTTGTTCCCAATGTCCACGCTTGAATACAATGCTTTTTCCATCTGGAGACCATTTCGGATCTTCATTCCGGAATCCGCTGTTTTTCGTGAGATTGGTAATGTTTCCGTTTTCATAGACATAGATATCCCATTCATCAGATTCGCTGTCGATTGCCATGAAGGTGATTTGCTCTGGTGTCGCACCAAAGCTGCCGTTCATTGCGTGAACAAAGTCACCCGTAATATTGGTAATCACATTGTCGGGCGTTCGTAAGTACAGCTTGCTGTCCAACGCTGTATATTCGCTGTAACTATGCCATAAAAGCCAGCCCTTTGGCAGATCGGCATCCTGCGAAAGATCTGCCCATCCACTGTCCGGATAAGATTCATGCTGTGGTGTATCGCCACTTTCATGGAATGGCGTGATCTTTACATAGTCCACCAAAAATTCAGTTGTATCAAAATCCGGTGTGCCTGCCCAGTATTTCGGAAACCACAGCCCAAGCCAGAAGCGGCTTTCATTCGTGGGAATATAGTCATAAGAGATATAGGTCAGTACATCATCAAAATAATATTCGACTCTCGGTGTTTCGGCATCATTGCCCGTATGCCAGTCAAAGCGATAGGTGTGGTATGTACCGTCTGCCTGATTGCCGCAATAAGGGGATCCAGTTTTATGCTCATCATCCCCCTCACCAATCCATGTGGTGCAGAGTGCATGGCTCAGGCTGAAATCATCGTTGTCATCTCTTCCGGGAAATTCAATATCAATTTCATGATTGACAATTTTTAGTGCATCATCGGAGTAATCTTCCTCATATTCAAATGTCCACATTGCAGAGCAGCAACCAAGCACAGGAGCAATTTTTGCTCGTATCTCATAGCTGCCGGAACCGTAATAGTCTTTTGTTGCAACTGCCCCTCCACATCGTTTTCCGTCTAAACGGCGGCTACCGTCACGATTGATGCCTTGCAGTTCTCCCTCATACAAATTGCCAAGACCTGTGAGTACCAGATTCCCATCTTGAATCGCAATATTCTCAGCGATTACACCACCGTTATAGTCAACGGTTTTGCCGTCAACATTGACCGTTCCGCCCCAGTTTTTTTCTGCAGCCAACCATTTACTGGTGTCAAGTCGCGAACCAGTGAAATCATCATAAAAAACTTCCGCAGTATCTGCTGTTTCAGCGGACATCGAAAACGGAAGCATACAGGGAATAGCGGCTGCTGTAATAAGTGCAATAATATGTTTACAAGTATCTGATATATTTTTCTTCATATAATTTCACACTCCAATATATTTTTAAAAAATTGAGATGCACCAATCTCCGTATGAACAGTATTTCATACGTCAAGAATTTTTAATGCAATCAGCTGAAAAATTTGCTAAAAAATGCATAATTATGCCTATGAGAACAATTTCTCATCTTCCATCCCTGAAACTTCATTGGCGGAAGATACAATTGTTCCAACAGCTTCTGAGGGGCAAACAGTTCTTCATTATTAAGAATGATATTCATATTGATGTTGGTGCTTCTATTATTGACATCAAGTGCAGGGAAAATAAAACTGAAGGCAACTCACTTTTTTATTATCAAAGGAGATGGATACTTCTTTAATCTCTCATAAACAATATTGCCAATAGACTCCATAACCTGTTTCATCATTTCAGGATCTGAGAACATCTTCACAAAGAAATCTTCGTTCTGCTCATAACGTGCTGCTGCCATCTTCGGAAAATCCTTTTCAAACAACAGCATAAATGTTTTGAAATCGTTGTTCTGAGCATAGCTCTTCCATTTCTCCTGAACCGCATAATCATTCTCAATTTGAAGCAAGACCTTATCCATCTCCGTGAAAGCTGTACCATACTTTTCGTTGATTTTATCAATAATGATTGTGAGCGAATCTTTTTTCTTTTCTCGCCTGCCTGCTTCACCTGTGATTGGCGTAAACCCTTCTTCTGTCGGCTCCAGTTCAATACTGCCGTCAAAATCCTTTTCCAGCTTATAATATTCAAGCAAGACCTTATCATCCATATAAACCTTTTCAGAGCCACCCTTCGGCAACATCATACTGAGAAACTTTGCATAGATACTGAACTTGTGCAGTTCCTTATCAAATAGACGGCAAACTTGTGTAATGAAAGAATAGATGCGGTGAAATCTTGCCAGAGTAGATCTGAATAAATCCTGCTTTTCTGCTTCCAAAGCATCATATCTATCGAGAGCAGGCTGAATCTTTGATTTCAGCTTTCCTAAATCTGCATATTCTTGACTCTTGGCAGAATACCATACATCTGCAAAACCATTGATTTCGGTCTGCTGGTATACTCTGTATTCATCCAGCGTATTCTTCAAATCATATATAACATTCGGATCAGTTTCTTTTTCCAGAATTGTTTCCTCATAATAAGGTTCAAAAGCTTTTTTGATATCTTCTGCACTGTTAACAAAGTCGAGCACAAACGTATCTTGTTTTCCTCGGCAGATGCGGTTCAAACGAGAAAGCGTCTGCACTGCCTTTACGCCAGACAATTGCTTATCCACGAACATTGTATGTAAAAGTGGTTCATCAAACCCTGTCTGATACTTTTCTGCAACAATCAACATTCCAAAATCATCAGTATGAAATACTGATGGTAGTGCTTTTTCCTGAATGGTTTTCCCGTCCTTTGTCTTGTTGATTTTTTCCTCGGTATACGTTTCCCCATTATCCTCTATCTCACCTGAAAATGCCACAAGCACGTCCAGATCAGTATATCCCTTTTCCGCAATCTGTCTTTTGAATTCCAGCACATACCGTACTGCATGCAGTCTGGATGGGGTGACTACCATTGCTTTCGCTTTGCCACCGATTTTATGCCTTGTGATGTTTCGGAAATGTTCCAACATGATCGCTGTTTTCTGGGAGATATTATGGGGATGCAAAGTTTCATAATTGCGTATTGCTTTTACCCCTGCTATTGTATCCAGTTCTGGGTTATCCGGAATGGTCTTGGCAATTTTATAGTACATTTTATATGTCATGTAATTTTGCAGCACATCGAGAATAAAATGCTCCTCAATCGCCTGACGCATCGAATAAATATGAAACGGATGATACTTGCCATTCTCGTCACGAATGCCGAACATCTGCAAAGTCTTATCCTTTGGCGTTGCGGTGAACGCAAAGAAGGATAGATTCTCATGAATTCCCTGTGCCGCAAGTTCATCCAAGAGCCGCTCTTCATCATCTCTCTGTTTGCTTTCGTCCTCATATTCCAGCTCTGCCATTTCTTCCAGAGTCTTTTCCGTATCCGCCAAAGCACATTTTAACTTTTTAGCAGCATCACCTGTCTGCGAAGAATGTGCCTCATCTACAATGATTGCGAATCGCTTATTTGCAGAGTTTACTTCCTTATAGATCACCGGAAACTTCTGCAAAGTTGTGATAATAATGCCTGTTCCAGCTTCAATCGCTTCTTTCAGCTGCTGTGCATTCTTGTCGATTTTCTGCACAACGCCTTCCACGTGGTCAAACTGATAAACTGTATTTTGCAGCTGACTGTCAAGCACGCGTCTATCTGTCACGATGATCACAGACTGAAAAATCTTTTGGTTCTTATCATCGTGGAGTCCCGAAAGACGATGTGCAAGCCATGCAATAGAATTGGATTTGCCCGAACCTGCACTGTGCTGAATCAGATAATTTCTGCCTGAGCCATTCTTTTTTACATCCGCAAGCAGTTTTGTGACAACGTCAAGCTGATGATAACGAGGGAAAATCATTCGTTCTGATCTCACATTGCCCTTTTCGTCCCGCTCGACCTGTAAGTGAAGATATTTATGCAGGATTTCGAGCAGTCGATCTTTGCAGAGCACCTGCTCCCAGAGATACGCTGTGTCATAGCCATTTGGATTGACGGGATTCCCCTTGCCGCCAACATTTCCAGCACCATTTGAACCCTGATTAAACGGCAGGAAATAGGTACTTGCACCCTCTAATTTTGTAGTCATATACACATTTGAGAGGTCAACAGCAAAATGCACCAATACTCTGTTATTAAACTCAAACAAAGTATCTTTTGTTGCCCTGTCAAACCTGTACTGATGAATGGCGTTCTCTGTATTCTGCCCTGTAAACTGGCACTTCAGCTCCATTGATACCACAGGAATCCCATTCACAAACAGCACAATATCAATGCTGTTTTCGTTTTGTAAGGAATAATGTAGTTGTCTGGTACAGTGCAGGATATTTGCGTGATACTGTGCCATCGTAGTGGGATTGATCGTCGTTTCCGGTTTCCAGAATACCGCACGGAATTTTATTCCTCTGTCCATAAAACCCTGACGGAACACTTTCAGCAAGCCCACCATTTTCACTTCCCGGCAGAAACGGTCTACAATCTGCCGTTCACTGTCGGCACCATAGATTTTTTGAAAACGCTCCCATGCTTTCGGCTGGCTTGTCCTGATAAAGGAAACAAAGGTATTCACATCAAGAGCAAGCTTGCGGTCAAAGGCTTTCGGGTCGCCTTTTTTGTAGCCGCCTTTGGTGGTTAGGTATTCTTCTATATCCTGCTCAAAACGTTTTTCTTTGTAGTCGAAGTCTGGCATGGTTACACCTCCTATATTAAGCAATTGTACTGAAAAAGTTATCCTTGTAACAGTTGTAAAACAGCTGTTCCTAAAAGACCAACAGCTTCACCATAAAACCATCCGTGTTTTTCAAGATGATTAGATAATTTTGAGAATAATCCTTTATTTTTTGGTACATGACGGGAGTCCTGAATATTCTCTACAAGTTCCTTAATTTCATCCAATAGTTCATGCAATTCTTCGGCATCTTCTCCGCCTTTTTCGTCAATTTCATGTTCAATTCTCTGAATGGAATTATCAATTAATACAGAAGAATTAATCATATTACCAAGTACAACATTACTGCCTGTTGCAACAATACTTCCTATATTTATACCTGATTGTTGTTGTATAACTTTCTCTTTTTCCATTGCTTTCTCCTTATCTTCAAAGTAAGTAATTCCTTGTGGTGTTAAATTAAGCATCCATGCACCGTCTACAAAAACTCGTGGATTAGAAATCATTCCGTACATATTTAGTTTTTCAAATTCAAGTTTAATTGACAAACAATACGCTGATGGAAAACAACTGTCATCCCCACTGACAGTTCTATTTTCATTCCCATCATAATTTGATAAAATATTTTTTAATATTTCCTCAGCCGCAATGTCCATAATTCTCATATTTCCTATCAGCGGTTGACCATTTACAATTGAGGAAGCACGTTCCCTTCTAGCAGCATCTTCCATACGACGATTTTCCTCTCTTTGCTGTTTATCTGTGAGTCTCTTTGATTCTCTTTGATGTCTTTCCAACGCTTTTTCAAAACTACTTTTTGCCATTTTTATTATACCTCTCTCTTTCCTGTCACGACCTCATAAATGAGGGATTTTTTATATTCTTTCAGTTTTTCAATGATAGCCTGTTTCTGCTCAATTGATTTATCTATTACGGAGCATTTTTTGTCGAGGTAGTTGACGATTTGTTGTTGTTCTGAAATTGGTGGAATTAGTATCGGTATATTAGAAATAATGGTAGAATTTAGATTTAACATAGTAGTACCAACAGAATTAAGTTCTAAATATTGCTTTATATAATGTGTTTGCAAATACAAAATAATATATTTTGGAATTAATCTATCATTACATTTTAGCTTTATGCAACCTGTGCCACATAATTTTTGGATACCATCATCTAAAGCACAAGCACATCTTCCCATTTCTCCTCTTCGTGCAAAAACAATATCTCCAACAGATAAAAGATGCTGTGCTAATTCGTTAGCTTTTTCGTATGAAATCGAACATTTGCTATCAATAACTATTTTTCCATTTATTATGTTCGCTGGATTGATAACATATATTCCATTTTCAATGTAATCTTCTGCATGCAGTTGACTTCCAAATGGACCCGTTTGTATATCCGCTAACCCAACTTTCAAAGCTGTTTGTTCCCAATGCTCAGGAATCTCCCCAATCCACTGCACCCCGCTCTCTTTCATTTTCACATCCGGATTCAGTCCCTTTGTAACCGCCTCTGTAAGCACGGATAGCTTATAGGCTTTCAGCTTTTCGATGACTTTTTCCTGCTTTTCAATGATACTGTCTATTTTTGTGCATTTGTCGTTGAGGTAGGTGGAGAGTTTTTGTTGTTCTTGAATTGTCCAATCAATAAAACCAATATTCTCAATGTATTTTCGGTTCATATGAGGAATTGTTGTGCCATTTACACTTTGATACATAAAATTTTCAAAGCCTTTATAATACCAGTATAAAAAAGGTTGGTATACCGTTTCATCACCTTTTATTCTGACAATAGTTGAAGATATTTTGCCTATTTTATGTGTTCCACACAATCCTGCTCTTGCACCGTCCCACAAAACAAGTAAATCATTATATTCCGCATTTGGAAGATTTACATCTTCTGTATATGTTGTATATTCGTTTTTATAGGAATCTAAATCTGATGCACCAATATAAGCAAATCCTTTTTTATCCAAATTTGTTGAAGAAGGAAGTTTACCTTTTTCATAAGAAAACATATACTTGTTTCTTAAAACTTTCTTATTCTTTGGCATCTCTCCAATCCATTCAATACCGCTGTCTTTCATTTCACGCATTGCCGAACACCTCCGCAAGACTGCCATCAAGCTCTTTTTCCAACTCCAGAATCTCCGCCATGATTTCTGCTGACGGTTTGGGAGCCTCATATTTATAGAAATAGCGTGTGAACGGAATCTCATAGCCTACTACGGATTTCTTTTCATTGATCCACGCATCCGGAGCAAAAGGCACTACCTCACGCTTGAAGTATTCGTCAATATCCTCTTTCAGCGGCACACTTTCTGTATCACGCAACGAAGAATCCGGCTGTTTCTTGCCCTTTTTCAAAATAAGTTCACCGTTCTCGTCACGGAGCGGACGCTCCACCGTTATTTTTGTATAGCCAAAATCCTCATTATCAAAAATCTTGCTGATTTCTGTTTCGATAAATTCTCCATAAAGGCGTGTGATTTCTGCAATCGCACTTTCCGGAATATCATTCCGCTTATTGCCCAGAGCCTTTCTGCGTTTCTCATAAAGTCCATTTGCATTGATCAGCTGTACTTTCCCTTCCCGCTTTGTGCCTGCTTTTTTATTGGACAAAACCCAGATATAGGTAGCAATACCAGTGTTATAGAAAATGTCATTTGGCAGAGCAATGATTGCCTCCAACAGGTCATTTTCAAGGATATATTTACGAATATTGCTCGAACCGCTACCAGCATCACCTGTGAAAAGTGGTGAACCGTTGTGAATGATGGCAATCCGGCTGCCGCCTTGAGCAGGTCCTTTCATTTTGGAAATTGCCGTCATCAGGAACAGCATCTGTCCATCTGAAGCAGCTGGAAGCCCTGCACCGAAACGTCCTGCAAAACCACGCTTTGCCTCTGCCTCAACCTTTGCTTTTTCGTTCTTCCATTCCCGTCCGAACGGTGGATTTGAAATGATATAGTCGAAGGTGTTTCCTTCAAACTGGTCGTCAGAAAGGGTGTTGCCATCTTTGATATAATTAGCATTATTGCCTTTTATGAGCATATCTGCTTTACATATGGCAAAAGTCTGATCGTTGATTTCCTGTCCGAATGCAAGCAATTCTGTAGATTGATTCAATTCGTGAAGATACTCTTCTGCAACAGAAAGCATCCCACCTGTCCCACAGGCAGGGTCATAAATCGTTTTTGCAACATTACTTCCTGAAAGCACATCACTATCATCATTGAACAGAATATTTACCATTAAACGAATGACTTCACGAGGCGTGTAATGCTGTCCGGCGTCTTCGTTATGTGCTTCTGAAAATCTTCGAATGATTTCTTCAAAGATATAACCCATTTCAAGATTGGAAATCACATCAGGGTGCAGATTGGCTTTTGGTGTTGTAAATTCCTTTATGACAATATACAGGATTCCCTTGTTTGCCATCGTTGTGATATGCCCATCAAACTTGAATTTTTCGATAATATCCTGCACATTCTCAGAGAATCCGTTTAGATAATCACGAAAATTTGCCTCAATATTATCGGGGTCATCCAACAACTTTTCAAACGTGAATTTACTTGTATTGTAAAAGTCAAGTCCACCTGCTGCCTTTTTCAGAAGTACATCCCGCATAGGAAGAGTTTTTACAGATTCATATTTTTCCAATACAGCGTTCTTTGTATCCGCTAAAATGCAATCAAATCGGCGTATTACTGTTAAAGGCAGGATAACCTCCCCATATTCATGTGGTTTGTACACACCTGTTAATTTATCTGCTATTGCCCAGATTAGGGCAGCCTTTTCATTGATGTTTGTGCTAAGACTCATTTCTGCTTTTCCTCCGTATTCATTCTACATATGCAATTATATCATATTTTTTCACATTTTGCAATACATTTCACAGATTCATGAGAAAAAGAAGTAGCTTTCAATTATATCCTCGTTTTCTTATTCACATATTTCTTAGTCCATCATTAAATAGCAATTTCCAACAAGCTACTTCCATATTTATTCTGATATTTTTAACACATCACAATATACATTATCTTCTTTACGCTACGAAAATTGGTAAGGGTACAGTAAGGGTATAAACATTACTGCTTCATTTGATTTCATTATGATTCAAACACAAAGAAAAACCACGTAACCTCGGAAAAGCCCGAAACTACGTGGTTTTTTCTCTTGAATTTCATATCTGAAATTCCATTTTTTGGTTGCGGGAGCTGGATTTGAACCAACGACCTTCGGGTTATGAGGGATTTATTTCATATTTTTGATACATTTTAAACACACGTAAGTCGTACGATAATGGCGATATTGCGTTATTTTTTTATTTTGACATTCGTCAGTTTACGCACTGCGTTTACTATTTTGGGGTCAGTTTTGGGGTCAAAAATATTGGTTAAACTTAACGATATTCAATCAGTGAGGTTCACTACATTTCCCATATTCATTGATTATAGTTTGTAGGATGTTTAAAAGTTTATCAAAATTATTAAAATTAATATTTTTATAGCTCCTATATACATACTTTGAAAATACATCTTTACTGTAATGATCCTTATCTCCCTTTTTTACTTTTTTCTCAAAAGTTCGTCCATCTATTGATGTTTTTAATGTCTCTTCAAGAAATAAATCTTCTATTTCGCATACTTTTTTATCTGAAACCAGCGGAATTATAACAACAAAAACATTCCTACATATTTTGACGTATCCATTTTCTTTAAGTGCTTCCTTATCTACTCCAGTCCTAGTTATTAAATTTTTTATTGGCGTTTTTTCACTTGAGTTAAGTTCATTATCATAAATAAAAATCACAGGATTTTTAGGTGGATTTCCAGACCATTTTTCTAAGTCGCTATAATGGTCAGGTAAACCTCCCTGCTTTTTCTTGTGGAGAAAATTTTCAATAAAATCAGTATTTGTATCCGCTCCATCAATATCTATTCCAAAAAAATACTGCAATCTTTTGGTTCTATGAAAAAAAGAAATTTTAAACTCAAAATCATCTGTTTGATTTTTTAAAATCAAACCTGGAAAATTGCTATATAACGATTTTAATGCCGCCTTAATATATCGTATATCAGTCTTTCCTTCAGTAATAATTAAAGGAGTTTCATTGGCATAAAAATATTTGTAAAATAAAAAAAGCTGATATTGCTTTTCTCTTCCATTTAAATTTCTAAAAAGTTGTTTTGAGCGATTATATTGATTTTTTAATTTTAACTCTGCATACTTATTGTGGCTATCTATTTGATTGATAAAAGAAAAGATTCCATCTAGTTGCTTTAAACTGCCCTTATTCCCGTCTATATAAAATTCGCCAGTTTTGTATAAATGATTTGCCATAGAGCGTGCTTTTCTATAATATGTATGTATAATACTTACTTTTTCATTTACCACTAGACCGGTCACGACTTGTCTAGAGTCTTTATACATCAAATTAGTCTTATCTTCATTAATGGAAAAACCTGAGCGTTCTATTTCTTTTTTTAATGTATTAAAAAGGTCAATATAGTTCTCAGCAAATTTTTTTTCGTTTGTTGAAAAAGTCAAATCATCTGCATATCTGGTATAATCACAGTGATATCTTTTGGCAATTTTCAATATTCTCATATCCACTATTTGAAAAATCATATTTGCAAGTATTGGAGATGTAGCTGCTCCTTGTGGTAATCTTCCTTCAAAACAACTTAATTGAGCCAACACTGTAGAAACTTCGTTCGTAAGTTGAAAATGCTTATTTTTTAAAAAGAATCCACGTACACGTCCAAAGTGAAAACTATGAAAAAAATCTTTTAAATCAATATTTAAAACAAACCTTTTATTCCTATGAATTTCTGCATTTGTAATAATGTTCTTTCCTTTTTCAAAAGCATTCGAAATTTTAGAAATAATTTTATTTTCAGCCCGAATCTTCTCCTGATAACGATAAAGCTTGTCTGCAAGCTTTTTTTGTATAGATTTTAATGTGCCAACAGGAGCATCAATTTTTCTTTCCCCACCAGATTTTTTCGGTATTTCAAATGAAATATAGTAATTTTCTGTTTTCTTTTTATATAAAACATAGCTTAACGTGCTTCTTTTAATTCCGAGAAAATCAGCTAATTCATTTCTTGTTTTAACTTCATTAAAATTCATATCTGACTCCATAATACAAATAGGGTGTATAGCAACTCATTACGCGAAAAGAATTGTACAGATATAAAGTTGCAGAGAATAGCTATAAAACTGCAAAGAATGTCGAGGAAGCAAAGTACGCCCAACATTTAATCCAATACTTACGAAACATAAGT
>PPYE01740353.1_pt1 | contig 19695 bp, 23 predicted proteins | sample 1559881 | NCBI WGS metagenome assembly PPYE01 (sample SAMN08240022, study PRJNA423297) | Human gut metagenome, whole genome shotgun sequencing project. | reverse complement strand
AAGGAGTTTATTATGAAGAAAAAAATTATGTCCGCGTTGTTACTGTGTGTTATGGCTGTCCTTTTCTGTGTTCCCGCCTTTGCAGCAAACACCTCTGACACGGAAGCATCAGAACCCGTTGTCTTTAAAAGTACAAGCCTTCCGGAGTGGTTCCCTGAAGATGCCCCAGCCCCTGATCCTAACGGCGAAATCGTTACCGTTTATTGGTATGTCGATGAAAACGGTAAAACTGTGACTTATGATCCCCGGGAAAGAAAGACTGTCACTGGGGACGCTGGTACCGCTACCATCTATTGGGTGGACTCTCGTATGATCGGCTGGGGGATTACTTCTAAAACCAAAGGGCCTATGGTCTTTACCGGAAGTGTAACTACCAACCGTGGTCAATTATTCCCTCTCGGGGATATTGAATTTGATGGTGACTGCGGTGGTACCATTGACAATGTTACCACTCGAAAGGGCCAGAATAAAGCTACCCTTTCTGGCATTATGATTGACGCCAACGGACTTTCTATCACGGCGCCCGAAGTGTCTGCCAGTTACTACAAATAATCAGTTGCCATGCAAATATCCCTTATAACAAAGTTACAATTACAATACCAGACCTATGCTTTTGCTGCAAACTGTTTTAGAATTAACGAAAAAATCATGTTCTCTTTTCAAGTAAAGCCACTCGAAGAAGAACAGGCGTTATGCGAAGAATTAAGCAAATCCAGAGGAAGAACAATTTCTTTTTGGCTTAACAATATTCCATTTAGTGCATCTATAGATACTTGTTCTTTCTCAAAAACACAGGACAATAAATACTACCGAGATTTTAATATCATTGTCACAAATCAATTCTTCCTATCTCCAAATTAAACGCACTATAAGCAAGAGGGCCACAAGACACGATCTTGTGGCCCTCTTGCTAACTACCTGACTTGGACTTTACGCTTCACAATACAGTTAAGTTTGGATACCGTAAAGAATTATTTCTAAGAAATAGGTACCCACTGTTGGCATAACGGTAGACTGCTTATAAAGTGTGAGGTCAAGTATCCGCAAAAATAATCCAAAAAAATTTTAGGCAACTGTCCAAAATGGCTTCCGTTATTCGTTTACGGGGTATAAGCGAATTAAGAAAACCATCCATAAAAATGTGTGTTCCGCAGAATATAATCTTCTAAGATTCAATGTTTTGAAATTACAGACTTTTGTGAGAAAGAGGTGATACCGATGGACCTGGAAATTGAGCAGTAATTTTCTTACCCATTTCCCGACTAAAGGAGATGATTCCAATGGTTTATTATATCGTCTAAGAAGGATGCAAGGAGGCAAGGTTGAATGAATAAAAATTCCTTTTCCAAATGGATAACCCTGTCAATAAATACAATCGTTTTTTTAGTTGTTCAGTACATTCTTGGGTGTGCTACTTTTTCCTTTCAACATCACCCAATATTCATTCTATTCTTTGCCAGTGAGATGTATATACTCACAAGGTATTTGAATTTTTTGATTGATACGCTATCCAAAAAGTCACTTGCCTATACAATTTTTATCGTTACATTCCTTCTTTTACTATGCCTATTCCTTTTCATTGGAATACTCCCTATATCTACTCATTTGCAAAAAGTATGAAGGAGGCTATATGCCATGAAGAAAACGACCAAATTCATATCAGCTTTTATGGCTGCTATCCTGTGCTTCAATCTCGTGTCTTTTAGTGCCTTTGCAGCTGAACCATCTGCTACCGAAACTTCTTTTTCTGCTGCTGATCTGGCAACCTATAATCAAGAATTGGCAGATTTCGGCCTGAACGATGACGAAATTCAGCAACTCCAAAATATTACCACAAAAATTGCAAACGCAACTACCATGCGTGAAGTTGATGCCTTAATGGAAAGCTATCACGCCATTTTGGAAAGCACTCCTCTTGCTGCTGCGAAAACCATCACAAGCTATTCCGGCGGCACTCTAACACTGGACTATACTGGTAGTCTTAGCCCGATCTCTAATGTCATCTTTACAAAAGTCATTTATATGGGAAATAAGCAAGTAGAATTTTATCAAAAAGGCATGAACAGCCCTACTTTCGTTACCTTCCTTGTAGATGAACTGATTGGAAAAGGTGTAAGCGTTATCACAAAATCGGTCGCTGCAAAAATTGCAACAGCGCTTTCTGTTCCGGAGTCCGCTGTGGCTTTTCTCATTGGTACATCTGTTGCCGCTACACTGTTTGTATTCCAAAACCTCGAAACTTGGGATTTGAATGATGCCATTGAAAACAGCAGCAATGGAAAAGTTAAACTGGAATACTTCTACAGCACCAATATTGTTTTCCCATACTATCAAGAGTACCAAAACTTTGAGCCGTGGGACAACAATAAGGTTGAAATTCCTGCTAACTACGATTATGATTGGCAATCCGGCGTCTACGATTGCGAATACCTCTCCCAGTAACCCTACTCCAAAGACAACAGCTGTTTTCTTCCATTAGTCAAAAGCCTTTGGATGATGTGGGAACTAAGGCGATATATGACTATTTGTAGACACAAAACGCTACAAACATTCTTCCAGCCGAAAGAATCGCTGTTCGCACTATATTCCCATCCAACAGCCTGATCCAATCCTATTTTACTTGGCTGTTTGATTAAAATGTGCCTATCAACAGCACAGCTATTTACTTTTTTCTTCATCCGTAAGTATCTGTTCACCTGTACGGTTCAAGGGGGTATAAAAATGGACTGCCCCCCAGTCCACATACGAATCGGGCGGCAATTCTGCCGCCCGATTTTTGTTTCAAAGCCATCTGCAAAGGAGTAGGAATCCACTGTCGGCAAAGTGGCAGACTGCTCCCCAGGCGTGGGATCAGGGGCGTTACAGGCATCAACAGGGACATTTTCCGGCTGCACTACCGGGGATTCATCAGACGCATCATCTTCCGGCACAGGTGCGTTTTCCGGCTCGCCAGGGCAGGGCAAGTCAGAGCATAAGGTATAGAGATTGCTGGTCTGTCCGCCGTTCTTACGCTCGTCAAACCGGGCCTGTTTGACGATATATCCCGCCTTCACCAGCTCATCCAGTGCTCGCTTTACGGTAGACACCCCATAGCCGCACTTGGCGGCTATGGTCTTGATAGAGGGGAAACACTCACCCTCTTTGTTGCAATGCAGGACCAGGACTTGCAGCACAAGCCGCGCTCTGGGCTTCAGTTCAGAAGAAAATGCCCGCTGCATATACTCAAACTTTGCCATATTCCAATCCTCCCAATCATGTCTTACTGTTACAGGCGCTTTTCTCCTGCAATATACTTCTCCACCAGCGGCCGGTAGATCTGTCCGTTGGCTCGTTTCGCAAACAGGTCGTGGGATGCCGCCGCAATCTGAACATCTTCCCCAAAGAGTTCCATACAGTATTCCTGAATTTCCTGCGGTACACAGATCGCTACCGGGCGCACTTCCAACGAACCGCACTCGGACAATGCCTTGTGGAACACCGGAATCTCATAGGGCAGGACACTTCCGCACAGGAGCCGGTGATCCGCGTCACGGAAAATAGAGGTGGGCGTCTGCATCACGCCGCAGTCATAGATGATAAACTGATACTCCTTATCCGGCTCGTTGGTCAGGTAGCAGTCGATCCCATCAATGGTGTAATGCTCCCCATCCGGTGCCGCTTCGTAGATGTTCAGCAGGAGCTGCAGGTGGCGGTTCTGATTGACTTCGATATACGCCACCTCCGCACCTCTGGCCGCCAGCCAAGAGGCCAGGTTAAAGGCCGTCACCGTCACGCCGCTTCTGCGCTGCGAACCGGCCACGGCAATACGGATATTCCGGGCGTTCCAGCGGTACGGAATAATTTCATCCGGCTCCGGGGCTTTCTCACGCTGAGTAACTGGCTGTTCGTAGACGGGAGCCTTTACCACATACCGCTGCATCCCATCTTCGGAAAGTGCCTCTGTCAGCTCGTCCAAGGCGTCCTCCATCGTTTCACCTGTAACCAGATTCACAACGCCGATGGACAAAAGCCGCTGTACCTCGCCGTTCACATCCTCGCAACCGGAGAGGATGACGATGATCCGGGCGGAGAACATCATCTGAAAGGATTGCAGGGCAAGGGTGAAATCATTGCCGCTTTCCTCGATACACGCCGCATCCACCACAAAGAATTTGGCGTTGGCATAATTGCGCATATCTTTGGTAACGAAACTTTTCAGGCTGAACCGGCCGACCAGTTTCTTGGCGGGCAGAGTCATATTCCGCACAGCGGGGTCGATCAGGTTGCTTTTCTGGTTACTCGTCAAGTACAACAGCATAGGATTCACCTCCCATATTTTCAGCACTGGTTTTGTCATCCGCCCCACCGGTCAGCAAGAGGACGATGCCCACCACTACGATCACGATGTAGATAAACAGTTCAATCAGCTTGTTTCGGTTATTCATATCGCACCCCTTTAGTAGATCGCCCACAAGGGACCGCCTGCTGCGGCGCCCTTTCTGGCCTCATCCAGAATGATTGATATATCCCATTCCTGTTCGCTTCGTTTTTTACTGGCAGGATCGGCCACCAGGATTTTTCCTTCAGAGGTCACTCCACGCAGCACCATAAAGTGACCGCTGGATGTGAAGTGGCCTTTTGACATGAGTGCCACAATCAATTTCCCGGATGCCAAAGCATCCACCACGGCCTGCGGGTCATCGGTGCTGATGCTTTCCCATTGAAGCCCAAAGCCCTCCGCAGCCCCCGGTATCAGCGAGTGATAGGACCCGTTGCCGGAACACCAATAGCCGTTCTGATACGCCCATTCTGCCATTGTGGGGGGATCAACGGTCTGGTCTGTCAGGCTGGATACCACAATCGCCATAGAGGTCGGGCCACATCCATAACCGCCGATATTATCGGTTCCATACGGAAGATCGGCCCAACGCTCATCCAACTGATTGTAGTAGACAACTTCGGTCGCCCCATCCGTAAAGATGACGCCCTCATAGCTCTGACCACTACCGTCTATATAGTCTTTCTCATAAATGCCGAGCTGCTGGTTGTAACCATATTGCTTCTGAAAATCCTCCACCACGTTTACCTCATCACCAATCAACCATTGGGACAGTACGGAAAAGGGACTGGTAATGAGGTACAGGATGAAGGCAATCAAAAGCAAAAGCCCCAGAACCGGGGCCAGGATCATAAACAGAATTCTTTTCCGGCTCTCGGAGTCGGTAGCCGCCTGCATAGCTACCTTTGCCAGAATTTTTGCGGTCAACGGATCAACAGCCAAAAAATCACCTCCATAATCAGTCCGGTTCCATACCGGGGGCTTCCATCATCTGCTCCATTTGCAGATTGAACGCCTCCCGCCGTTTACCGGCGCTGTCGTCAATTTCAAACACCTTTTCTCCTTTGTCATTTTCCCGGACAGATACCATGTAGTCCCCATTGGCGATGAAGCAGGCCGTAAAGAGCGCCCGAATCGCCGGGGCAGGCATCCGTGAAATCTCAAAGGGAGTTGCAGCACACTTGCTGTTCCAGGAAAAGAGATTGCGGGCAGCATCCGCCGTCATCTTCATCCAGTCATATTCAAATTCCTCTTTCCGCATCATCTTGGTAAAGTCGATTCCCTCCGGGCAGAGGTAGCGATCCATTTTCTTAAAAAGAGCCGGATGGGAAGCCATCAGGAAAAGCGCAGCATGATAGGAAGCGTCCAAATCACTGCCCCTCCAGCGTATGGCAGCCATCTTGTTGACCAGGTGTTCGTATCGTTCCGCATGATTCATCTGAAAACCTCCTGTGTGAAATAAGTAAGGCGACCGGGATTGCTCCCGGCCGCCACCGAATTACCGGCCGCCCGCCTTGCCCATATAGGAAAACTTGTAAGCCGGAATCTCAAAGTTTACATGAAGCCGCTTGGACCCGATGATAAAGAGTGCGTGTCCGCGCCGCTTGCTCTCCAGCAATTCCTGTTCCGCGTCTGTCAGGTTGTAGAGGTCTTTGGTTTCCTGAAGGTTTTTGCCGTCGCAGCCCATCAGGATTTTATAGCACGGAATATCCAAAAGGGCCTGCCCGTACATTTTGACTTCCGGGGCCAGGAAATCCACCACGGAATGAGAAATGATCGCCAGTCCAGCTTCATACTTTCTTGCCCGCTTCTCCACATTGCGCAGGAATACCAGGGACTGCGGAACCTGCGGGTCGATCATCAGATACGCCTCGTCACATACCAGCAGGCAACGCTCATTCCGGTCGCGGCTCATTTCCTCCCAACACCAGCTCAACAGGTTCAGATACTGCGTGCGCTTGACATTATCCGACGCATTTTGCAGGTCGTGGGTATCCAGGCAAATAAATCGGGAATTGGCCTCCAGCGTGGTGTGGCCGTTCCACAGAAAGCTGTCGCTGCCCGCTGCGGCGTCGTACAGCAGCATTGCCAGATCACGATATACCGGATTTTCTTTGTTGGCCGCCGCTTTCTTTTCCAGCAGGGCGTGAAGGTCGGACAGAATGGGGAAATCCGTGGCCTTGAGCTGCCGAATATCCGTTTCCCAGAAGATGCCGAACTGGTTGTAGAGTTCAATGATCGTCTGCTTGAGGATCGCTTTCTGCATATCCGTCAGGCTGGGCAGATACAGGGAAAATTCAATCTCCAGCGTTTTCATGTGCAGCGCCATATCAGACATTCCATTTCCTTCATCGGTATAGAGTTTGTCGGTTTCATCGTCATCGTCACGGGGCGCCGGTCTGATCTGCAAAAGGTTGGAGCGGCCGTTTTTTCCGCCGCCAGCATTGAGCCAGCTTCCGTTCAGGTTCCGGCACATATCCTTATATTCGGATTCCGGGTCGATGCACAGGATTTTCGTCCCCTTCATGTATTCCGAAAGCATGATGTGCTTCACAACGGTACTCTTGCCGATACCGGCCACACCCATAATCACGAAGCTACTATTGGTGCGGTCGTTCCCGCGTTCCCAGGTATCCAGAATGACCAGGCCGCCGTTGCTGTCTTTTGCAAAATAATAGCCCCGGCCATCGTTGTAACCGGAGCTGGCAAACGGAAACCCGCCCACAAAGGTACTCATGGGAATAATGCGGGACACAATGCTGTCCACCGTGGAGTTGGCCGGATAGGTGGGAGAAATGCTCTGGAACCCTTCCTTTTGGAGATTGGCGAGAGTGCGCACCTTGCACTTCTGGATATTGAAGGCGCTCTCCACACGGCGGCAGACCTTTGTGAAGTTGGCTTCATCCTGTGCAATCGGCATCACGGTCAGCGACATCATGGCGACCGTTTCGCCCTCTTGGTCGATCCGCTGCATGATTCTCTCGCCATCCTCGGCGGCTTTCTCGGCGCGCTGCCGGGTCAGCGGGTCTTTGGCACTGTCAGCGGCGCCGCGCTGTTGGACAATGCTTTTGGAGATTGCGGAAATGAGCGCACCATTGTCAATGGGGGTAATCCCCACCGAAACAATGGTGCTGGGGATGTTGGTGATCTTGGAAAGCCACCCCATATCCACCTTCTGCGGATAGCGGACGGCGCCGTACACCTTACCCAGATTTTCACCGATGACCAAACTGTTTCGCTTGATTTCCAGCCCCATCGGGGTAATGACATTTAACAGCGCTTCATTGACAGGAAACGCTTCTTCTTTTTTCTTAGAACCTAACAATGATCCACCTCCAACTGTTGATTGCGGTAAGGCACCCCAATGTAGTCCAGCACAGTGCCGCACCCCAATTTGTTGATGCAGTAATCATACTGCTGGGGATGCGTCACCTGCATAAGCTGAAATCGGTTCGGCTCATGCTCCAGATGAACGCCGTACATACAATACATACACCCCGATCTGGAAACACCAGTGGTTTTCAGAATCGGGGTGCCGTTCTTCTTGCGGCTTTCAACAATGTCCCCATATATGGGGGCATAGGGAATGCCGGTCATTTTCAGATACCGCAAAATATCTTCTTCCAGCCAGAACGCAAGGGGCTGGCTGAGAGGCCGCTGGCGCTCGAAGCCGTTGCAGCCAAACTTGATCCAGGATTGCTCCCGCAGCTTGCTTTCGCAGGCCAGGACACCCGTAATCGGGTGCCGCCCGGACTGCCTTTCAAATTTGTTCAATGGCGCTTTTTTCATGTGGTAACAACACCTTGCCGAAATCTTGAAGGGAGCGTCCAAAAGGTATTTGTAATTCTCGCAGTTGTAGATCGACTTCTTTCCGTTCTTGTCCAGCAGTTCTCCATTGATTCTCGCCAGACGGTAAGGTTGTCCCTTTCTTGCGCCATTGATAACATCCGAGATCTCTTTGGAGATGATCGGATAGCCGTACTTCTCAAGAATCTGAGTGAACGGATAGCGCGGGCGAAGCCAAATAACATTGTCCTTCGTTTTTACGAAATCGCGCAGTTCGGGGTATTCCAACCCCGTGTCAACATACACAGCAGGAATATCAGGGTAGACCCGCCGTGCCAGATCAAGCAGCACGGTGGAGTCTTTACCGCCCGAAAAGCTGATAAAGACCTGCCCATCGTACCGCATATACCATTCCATGATTCTCGTCTGCGTAACTCTGATTTTTCTTTCGAGGCTCCAACCCTGCATGATTTTCAAATCCTGCCGGGTGTGCTTCATACTTAGACAACACCTACACTTTCCAAAATCGGGATCGCAGCATTGATGCCGGAATCCTCCAAATGCACATAGGCGGGGTTGTTGACCAGGTTGCACAGCCGGACAATATCCTGCTGTTGCAGAATCTCGGTCTGAATGCCGCTGTCCGAAAAATATCCGCCAAGCAGCTTGAGCTTCTGAAGCAGATCGCGCTCAACGCCATCGCTTACCCTATCCCAAATCTTGATGTAGAATTGCCGCTCCACAACCTCGCCGGAAAGAGCAAAGGCGCCCATTTCCACGATTTCCTGCTTCAGCAGTTCCTTTTGCTTCACATCGGAAGAAGAAGTGAGTGTGGCAGACAGCTCCGACAACAGCGGAGAAATATCTACCGGGCGGGATACAGCAAGAAGCTGAAACGGGTACTGTGCGCTGGACAGGCTCACCGTAAGCTGCTTGGCAATCAGCCGCTTTTCGTTTTTGCTGAACAGTTCTGTGCTGATCGGGTAGATCTTCAGATACGCCAGAGCCAGATTGTCACGGGTATAGAGGAAGTTCCCCCGAATATCTTTCACATTCACAAACTCATTGGCGGTGATCTGGGCCAGTTCTTCCTTGTCCTTGTTCTTCGATTTTTTGTGTTTGGCCGACAACTTCAGAAAAATCAGCGTCCCACCGCCCAGCAGCGCACAGACGCAGATCATAATAATCGGCAAAAGCAATTTATCGACCTCGCTTTCTTTGCCATAAAAATAGGCCCTGCTTTTCAGCAGAGCCGTGTCTTATAGTTCCAAATCTTCTTCATCTTCGCTTTCTTCACCGTACCCAAAATCCAACTCGTCCGATTCAAAAGAAAAGCTGTGGTCTGAGATGCAGTCCAGGGCATCGCTGGCGTCCAGCTCGTCAAAATGCTCTCGGAAGAAAGCCAAATCCTCCTCGTCAGCCCGCACGGTTTCGCCATCTCCATAGAGATAGGTCTGAATTTTCGCTTCGATGGTATCCCCCAGGGGCCATTCGGCAAGAACCTCGGAGATTTCATCGCAGTCCAGCAGTTCATCCAGCCCATCAGGGCTACCGGGGACAAAATGCTCCGTCATCAGAGAGTGGGGGGCATCCAGAGTCACCACCGAAAACATTTTGCTCATCGGCCTGCCTCCATATCCTCTGCGGCTCCGGTGTCCATGTCCCATCCCTTGCCGAACATGAGGTTCATAAACTCTTTCATGTCGGCGGCGGACCGTACTTCAAAGGATACCGCTGCGGGGACCGGCTGCGGAAAATACTCCTGATACATGGCAATCTGTTCATCGGTCAAAGAAACGCCCCGTCCTTCCGGGGTATCGCCATAGAGGAAAAAAGTTCCGTGAAGGGTATCCGGCCCGTACTGTCGGTTCTCCGGCAGACCTGTCAGTTTCCCGGACGCATTGCAGCAGAGAACCGTTTCGCAGGGCAGAGGAATACACTCAATATCCCCGCCCACAAGTTCCTGCCGGTGTTCCAGAGAATCCTCCAGCATGGTCGTATAAGGCGCCCGCCCAGGTTCAAACACCATAATCCGAATCGTTCTGTTGTCGTTCATATCCATTCTCCTTTTCCTTACGGATTGCCCGGTGCGATATGCCAATCATCATAGAGGGAGCCGCTGATCGTTACATCATCGGTGAGATTCATGGCGAGCATCCCCGCAGGCGTCCAAATATCCATCACATGAGTATTAACCGTGTAGCTCCCATCCGGGAACCAAACCGGCGAAAAATGCACCCGCTGGTTATAGGTGCTGTAAATGTTTTTGGCAAACTGGAACCGCGCCGTTGTTCCGCTGGTGAGCCGCTCCAACAGCCGCCAGTAGGTTCCATACTATAAGGTAGCGGATGACGCTGCTAGCTTGGTCAATATTTTTGAGGAGATTTCCCAGGATGTAGGTTCCACCACGGTAGAACTGGATGCCAATGCTGTCCTCAAGGACATTATGAATGATGGCAAATTTGCCCTGCCAAAGGAAGGGTATGATGAAAACAGCATCGTGGTGAAGACTGCCGACTATAACGGTATGATAGATGGCAAGCGTCAGTGGAAGCCTTATGAGGTTTTTACGGATGGCACGGTAAAAGTCATCGATGACACAGTCTCTGTCTCTGGCTTCTCCTATAAGGATAATTATGTGGCGACGGAGAACGGAAAGAATCGGGGCCAAAAGCTGATGGTCACCATTCCTGGCGTGGAGGCCCAGCCCGGCGCGGTCACTGGCAAACAGGTTTTCACCAACGATCCTTATTCCGGCATATATGACGAAAATGATGTGCCGACGGGTTATTTTGAGTCTCCCTCTGTGGTCATTGAACAGGTAAGCTATGTACTGGACTATGCGGCGCCTGTGACGGTGGACTCCACGGACTGGGGCTTCCAAGAAATCTGCCATGTGGCGGAGGATATGAGCGCCATTGAAACGGCTCAGCTAGACATGGAGGAGAAGCTTGACTACGGCACGGTGAATGTAACTGTGACTCCTGACGGGGCTAGTGCCAGCGTCACTTATAAGCCCACTGCCGACACCTGGAACGGCGTGGACTCTATCTATGTGTTCGGTAGAGATGATACTGGCGAGCTGATGTGGAAGCGGGTAAATTTTGTTCCTGCCAACAATGTTTATTATGAGAACAACTTTACGGTCGACTCTGGAGTAAGTGGCATAACTCAAACCTTGGACGATATGCCCTATGGATATGATCAAAGCTATGCGGCTTACAAAGAGGAGAGCGGTAATTCCATCCAAAAAATGGAGCCGGGTGAAAATGTGAGCTTTACCTTTACGGGTACCGGCGTGGACGTATATACCCGTACCAATAGCAAGACCGGCACTGTATATGCCTCTATTACCAACGACGGCAACTACAACAAGCGGGTGATCGTGGATAACCTGGCGGAATCCGGCGACTACTACCAGATCCCCTCCGTGACCTTCATGGATTTGCCGTATGACACCTACACCGTTACTCTGAAGGCTACCAGAGCCGCGAATTCCCGTACGGAGTATTACTTCGACGGCTACCGGGTCTATCAGCCTGCCGATGAGAGCAACAAAATTGTAGCGGAGGCATATGGTGCAGACGGCGAGTTGGACTCCCGGTTCTACTCTGTACGGAAGATTCTGCTGAACAATTATGATACAATGCAGCCAGATGACACTTTCGAACAAAACGGCGCTGTGTTTATCGACCATTTGCGGGATAGTACGGGCAAGATTGGTGTCTACCATGATTACGGCCCTAAAAACGAAGTCTATCTGGCACCGGGGCAGTCCGTGGTAATTGACGTTGCTGGATACAGCAGTTATAGTCAGCGGGCTACAGACTTCTATCTGGGGTTGAAATCCCCGACAGGTGAGGATACCCACGTTAAAGTGTATGGTGCAGAAGATAATGACATCGTTCGTTATGAAGGCGATATTTCCACTACATCTGATATGTATTATGGAGTAAGCCCTATTGCGGGTAAGATTGTAGTGGAGAACACTGGTGATAGTCTCCTTTCTGTTACTAAACTGCGCGTGGCGTTTGAAGAAGAGTCTCCCTACCGGGATGAGACAGCACCCGATATGCAGATGATGAACATGGCGGAGATGCTGGACTTCCTGGCCTACTTGGATCAGTTCGTAGAGGTAACCGAAGATTTGGTGCCGCCGGGAGACGAAGTAGTTGAGGAAGTGCCCGTTGATCCTGAGCAGCCCGTTGATCCCGAGCAGCCCGAGACCGGCGTGGTAGCGACCAAGCCCGGCAATGTGGTGGAGCTTCCGCCCGAGGCTGCGGAAGAGGAATCTGATTCTGAGGAAGAGCAGACTCCCGCACAGCCCCAGAAGACCTACGGCGAGATCTGGGCGGAGCAGAAGAAGCAGATGGAGCTGCAAAAAGAGGAGGGTGAAAACGCATGAAAGCCAGATATGTGAAACCGGAACTGATGGTAGAGTCTTTCACCCTGACGCAGAACATCGCCAATGACTGCTCTGTTCCCGGCGGCAGCTCTCTGGGAAGACCGGGCCACTGGGAAAAGGCCACCTGCGGGTGGTTCCTGGATGATGCTACTATTTTGTGGGCCGGTGGAAATTGCAACGTAATATTGGACCCGAACGAAGTAGTCGATGGCATCTGCTACAACAACCCCAGCGGAGACCTGACCATTTTCGGATCCTAAAAAAAGACTGCCGCCTGAGCGGCAGACGGAACGGGCGGCCATGACCACATGGCTGCCCGTTTCCTGCAAGGAGGACTATGCGCTATTTTATGGAACTGGCGGGCAGGACCGCACTGGTGGACACATCTCTGGAGCTGCGGCCCACAGCGGAGTCCATACCTTTCCTGCGCCCCGCAACAAAGGCGGACGGTGCCGCCGCTGGGCGCACGGTGTTGGTGCGCCCAGCGGAGCGGCTGGAGCCCATGCCGGAAGGCGGACACTGGGAAGTGAACCGGTACTATGTGGAAACACCGGAGGAAAAGCGGGTTTACAGCTGCGCCCTGCGGGGCTGGCCGCCCTATGCGCTGACGGTTTGGGACCGGGGAACGGGGACAGTGACATGCTGTTATCTCCGGGGACAGGAGGAGCAAGTATGCCTGATGCGCAACCTGTGGGAGCTGCTGGGGATCGAGACGCTGCTGCTGGAGGACGGCGGGCTGCTGCTTCATGCGGCGCTGGTCCGGTGGCAAGGGATTGGCGTGGTGTTTTCCGCACCCTCCGGTACGGGAAAATCCACGCAGGCAGAGCTGTGGCGGCGCCATGGCGGCGCAGAGATCCTCAACGGAGACCGGGCGGGACTCATGCCCTGCGGCAGCGGGTGGGACAGCTGGGGCCTGCCCTGTGCCGGCAGCAGCGGCATTTACCGCAATGAACGGGCACCGCTGAAGATCATTGCGGTGCTGCGGCAGGGCCCGGAAAACCGGGTGGCCCGTCTGCGCCCTGCCCGGGCATTCGCTGCGCTGCTGCCGGAGATCACCGTTCACCGCTGGGACCGGGATTTTACCCAGCGGGCATCGGAAGCCCTGGAGCGGTTGGTGACGCAGGTTCCTGCGTATATACTGGAATGCCGGCCGGACCGGGGCGCTGTGGAGGCGCTGCGGGCCGTGCTGGATGGAGGAGAGAGAATATGATCAAAAGACTGCCGGTGGAATCCCCCGTGACCGAATATCTCCATGCCAAGGCTGCCCGGCTGGGGATCCCGCTCAGCGGGAGCTTCGAGCTGACGCCCCTGTGCAATCTCCAGTGCCGGATGTGCTATGTGCGCATGACCAGGGCACAGCAGGAGGCAGTCCGACCGCTGCGGACAGCGGAGGAGTGGCTATCCCTGGGGCGGCAGGCCCGGGAGGCAGGACTTCTATATCTGCTGCTGACCGGCGGTGAGCCGTTTTCCCACCCGGAATTTCCCGAAATCCTGGCGGGACTTCATGCCATGGGGCTGCTGATTTCCATCAACTCCAACGGCACGCTCATTGACGAGGAGACCGTGGCATGGCTGAAAAAAACGCCGCCGGTGCGGGTGAATATGACCCTTTACGGAGCATCCAATGACACATATGGGCGGCTGTGCGGTTTGGCAAACGGCTTTGACCGGGCCGTGGAGGCCATCCATCTGCTCACAAAGGCGGATATTCCCGTCAAGCTCAATTGCAGCCTAACTCCGTATAACTGCGGCGACCTGGAGGAGATGTTCGCCTTTGCCCGGCGGGAGGGCCTGCCGATCCAGGCCAGCAGCTATATGTTCCCGCCGGTGCGTCGGGATCCTGGACAGGTGGGGCGCAACGCACGCTTTTCTCCGGAGGAAGCTGCGTATTTTGCTGCGCGGATCGAGGCACTGAACAATGAGGCGGCGTTTTTGATGCGCGCTGCGGAAGAACAGGCGCATCCTCTGAATTTGGAGGACGTGCCCTGTGCCGCGGCAGATGGTCCCGGCGAGGGGATGCGCTGCCGGGCAGGCAAGTGCAGCTTTTGGGTCACCTGGGAGGGCAAGCTCCTCCCCTGCGGCATGTTCCCCGGCGGGACGGATGTCTTCCAGTGCGGCTTTGCCCGATCCTGGGAGCGGGCGAAAGAAGAGGCGGCCGCCATCCGGCTGAGCGCCGCATGCAAAAGCTGCGTCCTGCGCACGCAGTGCCGCAGCTGCGCGGCCATGGCATTCACGGAGTGCGGAGACTACCAAGGCGTGCCCGAATACCGCTGCCGCATGGCCCGGGCCTATCCGGATGCTGTGCGGCGCGTGCAGGCGGAGATCCAGGCCAAAGCGGACAAGGAGAAAACCGTATAGAAGAAGCAGCCGGCCTGGTCGGCTGCTTTTTTACGGCTTTGTGCGAAAAGCGGTAGGAGAAAGCCCGGTCTTCCCGGTGAAGGAGACGATGAAGTTGACTTCACTGCGGTAACCGGTGCGGCAGGCGATCTCCCTGACGGTCAGATCGGTGGTCAGCAGCAGATGCTTGGCGGCATCGATCCGCCGCAGAATGATGTACTCGTGGGGAGAAAGCCCGGTGGCCGTGCGGAACAGGCGGGAAAAATGAGAGGCGCTGAGATTGACGGTTGCCGCCAGCTGCGGAACGGAGACGGGCTGTGCCAGGTGGTCCTGTATATAGGCCATGGCTGCCGCCACCGGGTCCGTGGTCCGGTCGGACTGCTGGGGCAGCAGCAAGGTGCACAGGATCTCATAGAGCTGCTGGGATTGGACTACCTCCGGCACGGCGCCGGAGGCTACCGCGTCGATGATGCCGTCCATCATCGCAGGGATGGGGCTTTCCGGCGGCAGGTCAAAGCTCTGCCGTCTTTCCCGCAGCGAGAGGATCTCCTCGAAGAAAGCCGGGGCCATTGCGCCGTCAAAATGCAGCCACAGCGAGGCGGCGGGGCCGCTGGTGAAAAAGGTGTGGGGCGCGCGGCAGTCCACCAGGGCAAGCTGCCCGGCCTGCAGGGTGAAGGCCGTGTCCCGCAGTCGAAAATGCATACGGCCGCTTTTCAGATAGAGCAAAAAGAAGTTCCGGTGACTGTCCAGCCGGGCCACGCTGCACTCGTCCTGAAAGAAAAAGTGCTCGTCATATTCGTAACGGCCGCAGCGGGTCACATAGAAGAGCACGCGCCGGGCCATGGGAGAGGGCGTGGCGAAAAAACGCCGGGACGAGGGCAGCACGCCGGCCTCGCGATATACCTGCATGGTTCTGCGCCTCCTTTCGCAATCCATTATAGCACAAAATATGAACAGTATGCACGTTTTTTATATTGTACGGAGCCGGGCGGCGCGGCTATCATAGGCATGACCATGTTTCAGGGGAGGGAGCAGCGTGATCCGGGAAAAGCAATTTTACCGGCTGTTTTTCGGCCTGACCATGTCCCTGGCATTGCAGAATCTGCTGACGTTCGGTGTGAATCTGCTGGACACGGTGATGCTGGGGCGGTACAGCCAGGCGGCCATGGGCGGCGTGAGCCTTTGCAATCAGTTTCAGTTTTTACTTCAGATGCTGGTGTCCGGCGCGGGAGAGGGCGCCGTGGTGCTGGGCGCCCAGTACTGGGGCCGTGGAGACCTGAAGCCCATCCCCCACATCATCGGCGCGGCGCTGCGCTTTGGCGGCGGCATGGCGGTGGGGCTTTTCGCCCTGGCGCTGGCAGTGCCGGAAACGCTGCTGGGACTGCTGAGCAGCGATGCGGCGGTGGTGGAGCAGGGCGTGGCCTATATGCGGATCATCTGCTTTACCTATGTGATCTTCACCCTGACCAATATCCTGGTGGCGTCACTGCGCTCCATTGGGGTGGTGAAGATCGGATACATGATCTCCTTTTCCACGTTGTGCATCAACGGCATTTTGAACTACTGCCTCATTTACGGAAATCTGGGATTCCCGGAACTGGGCGTGCGGGGCGCGGCCATCGCCACGCTGGTGTCCCGGTGTGTGGAGCTTTTGATCGTGGCGGTGTATCTCAAGTTCTTTGAGCGCCGCCTCCATCTGCGCGTGCGGAGCCTTGTGCGGATGGACAAAAGCTATCTCAAAGACTATGCCCATATCTCCCTGCCGGTGCTGGTGAACCAAGCCCTCTGGGGCGTTGCCCAGATGGTGCAGACGGGCATCCTGGGCCACCTGGGCGGTGATGTGACGGCGGCCAACGCCATTGCCGTGCAGGTCTACCAGGTGCTCTCCGTGGTCTCCTACGGCGCCGCGTCCGCTGCCGCCATCCTGGTGGGAAAGACAGTGGGCAGCGGCCAGAAAGAGCAGCTGCGGCAGCTGGTATCCACGCTGGAGCGGATGTTCCTCCTGCTGGGGATCGCGGCGGGGGCAGCCATCTGGGCGGTGCGCGGGCCGGTGCTGGCCCTGTTCGGCGGGACGCTGACGCAGCAGGCATCGCAGCTGGCCATGTCCTTTATGGCGGTGCTCGCCGTGACTACCGTGGGCACCTCCTATCAGATGGCCTGCGACAACGGCATCATCCGCGGCGGCGGAGATACGGCTTTCAGCGCCAAGATGAATCTGGTGAGCATGTGGCTCATCCTGGTGCCGGTGGCAGCTGCCGCGGCGTTTTGGTGGAACGCGCCGCCCACGGTGGTGTTTTTCCTCCTCAAGTGGGACCAGCTGTACAAGATCCTCCCGGTGGCACTCCGGCTGCACAGCTGGAAGTGGGTGCGGGTGGTGACCAGACCATAGAAAAAAGATGCCGGCTTTCGCCGGCATCTTTTTTGTGTTGATCCTGCCGGCGCGTGTATGGCGGCGTGCACGTTTCCCGGATGGGGAAACACTGGGCGGAGGCGGTTGGTGCCGGTGACGGCGGCTGCGGCTTCCGCCAAGGAGCAGCCTGCACCGCGGGCAGACCGGAGAGGGGGGATCGATATGACGGAGAGCATCCTGGTGGCGCTGATCTCCGGAGGGCTGACGCTGCTGGGCGTCATCATCTCCAACAACAAGCACCAGGCCGTCTCGGACGCCAAAATGGAAGAGCTGACCCGGGAGGTGCGGGAGCACAACAATTTTGCGCGGCGGGTGCCGGTGGTGGAAGAGCAGATCAAGGTCATCAACCACCGCCTGGCAGATCTGGAAGAGTACCACAAATGACCGGCGGGACCGGTGTGGGGAAAGGAGTACATAAAATGGAAGAGAACAAAAACAAAAACGCCGGCTGGACGGAGGCCGAGATGGCGGAGGGCTTTGTGGAGCAGGAGCAGCCCAAGGCGGCAAAGGGCACGCCCGACCTGAGCCGAAAACCTGAGCTGGCGGGGAAGACCGTGCGCCGCGACGGCTACGACTTCTTCTACGATGAAGAGGGCTACTGCGTCAAGTGCGTGAAGGTGCAGGCGGACTGAGATGGAGCTGATGAAAAAGCGGCTTGCAAACCTGCTGGCGGTCAAGTCTATCGTGACGGTGATCCTGACCGGGGTGTTTGCGTATTTGGCCGTGCGGGGACAGGTGACCACGGAGCAGTTTCTGACTGTGTTCACCGTGGTCATCGCCTTCTACTTCGGCACCCAGGCGGAGCGGAGGGCGGCAGGGAGCGAGACCAATGGCTGACCACTGCGCGTGCACGATCCCGCTCCAGCGCATCGACCGCATCCGGCTCTATATCAACACCGCCCGCAAGTCTCTCCCCGCCATCCGGGCAGAGACGGGGGCGGAGTACCTGCTGAACGGGACACTGTATGACATGGCGTCCTTTCTCCCTGTCTGCCATCTGAAGGCGGACGGGGAGGTACTTTCCCGGCCGGCCTATTCCGTGGCGGGCTATGCCTGGGACCAGGGGGCGGACATCACCATGATGACACTGCCGGAGGCGGCGCGGCGAAACTACATCGCCTGCACGCCGCTGGTGGTGGATGGCAAGAAAGTGGAAGCGCTCACCTATGATCCCGGCCAAGGCGGCAAGCGGGGCCGCTCCGCCATGGGGATCAAGGACGGACGTCTGGCGCTATACTGTACAAGGGACGGCGGCACCATGGTCCGGACGCCGGAGCAGCTGCGGGATGACCTGCTGGCCGCAGACTGGGAGTCGGCCATCATGCTGGATGGCGGCGGTTCCAGCCAGTGTGACTTTGCCGGGCAGCGGGTGGAGAGCAGCCGGGCGGTGCACGATGTGATTCTGGTCTATCTGAAAAAGGAGGGGGATACGGTGGACGAGACGAAAACTGTGGTGCTGGATGCGGGGCACGACGCGGCCAATCTGGCCAACCGCAGCCCGGACGGGAGCTACTACGAGCACGAGTTCTGCCTGGACATGGCGAAGCGGATGGGCGCCCACCTGCGCCGCTGCGGCGTGACGGTGACGGAGACCCGGCCGGACGGGGCGGCAGTGTCCCTGGCGGAGCGGTGCGCCATCGCGAACGATATCAAGGGACTGGACCTGTTCGTCTCGCTCCACTCCAACGCGGCCGGCGGCAGCGGCTGGTCCGGCGCCCGGGGATGGAGCGCGTATGTCTATGGCGCCGGCGGCGAGCGGGAGCGGGCGGCGGGGGCCATTCTGGCCAGGGTCCGGGAGACGGGAACGGCGGTGCGCTCCGCACCCATCGTCTATGACCCGTCGCTGTATGTCCTCAAGCACACGGCAGCTCCGGCGGTGCTCATCGAGCACGCCTTCCACACCAATGAAGCCGATGTGGAAAACCTCAAAAGCGCTGACTGGCGCTCGGCCGTAGCCGAGGCTCAGGCCAGGGGCATCACGGACTATCTGGGCATTGTCTGGGTGAGCCAGCCGCCCCAGGAACCCGATGAGGATGAGGAGCTGGAGCAGGCGGTGGACGCCCTGGCGGCAGCCGGGATCATCGACAGCCCCGACCGCTGGAAAGCCATGGAGTACACAGATAGAAGCGTCCGGGCACTGCTCATCAAAATGGCAGCAAAACTGGCGTAAAAAAAGAGACACCCTGCGGGGTGTCTCTTTTTTTGCATTGCAGGTGCTCTCAGCGCTTGCGGGCGGCCTTTTCCAACAGAGCCTGGCCCTCGGGCGAGCGCAGATAATCCGCCACGGCGGAGCGTACCAGCGCCTGAAAAGAGTCGCTTTTCAAAAGAGCGCTGAACATGGCGCCCTCGGACTTGGACCCGGAGGACTGCACCACCGTCGGAGCTGCCGGTGCGGGCGCGGGACGGGGCGCAGGGGCGGGTTCTTCCTCAGCATAGGCC
>PPYE01740352.1_pt1 | contig 19697 bp, 20 predicted proteins | sample 1559881 | NCBI WGS metagenome assembly PPYE01 (sample SAMN08240022, study PRJNA423297) | Human gut metagenome, whole genome shotgun sequencing project. | reverse complement strand
CCATCTTGGGGTTCCAGCGACGGGTCTGGTGACCGAAGTGGACGCCCGCCTCCAGCAGGGCCTTCATGGATACGACGTTAGATGCCATAGTGTTTTGTTCCTCCGAATCAGTTTAGTTTTTACCTCCGGCGGTTTCATCCCCCCTGCCAATCCCCGTGGGGGACACAGACAGAGAGTCGACGCACCGTGCGGAATGCTGAAATATAATACCACAGGCCGCAGGTGAATGCAAGTATTTTTTCCGGAAAAATACGGAAAATACCTGCTTTCCCCGAAGATTCCCTGCGGGTTTCACAACAGCTTGCGCCGTTTTCGCTCCATGGCGGGGTCGCGCCGCTGAAACTGCTTATCCACCAGAATGATGTCGTCTCCTACCCGCTGGATGCACTCCCACGGGATATAAAACTCCTCTCCCCTGCCGAAGAGCCCGAAAAAGCGGCAGGGGCCGTACACCACGATGGCCACTACCTGCCCCTCGGGAAGCTTCACGTCTACATCGTCTACAAAGCCAAGCCGGCAGCCGTCGCAGACATTGATGACTTCCTTGCGCCGTAAATCCCGGATCCTGCACTGCATGGTGCTCCCTCCTTCCGCTCTATGCATATGCGTCCCGGCGGACGTCCCATGCCCACAATGCGACAAAAGCTCCCAGTATAGGAAAAAGCGGCATGGGCAATACTGAGCGCAGATTGTTGATGAGGCAGGAGACGGATGCATGCAGGGAAAAGTGGAGATCGCCGGCGTCAATACCGCCAGGCTGAAGGTGCTGAAAAACGACGAGACCATGGAGCTTCTGCGAAAGACGAAAAGCGGCGACCAGGAGGCCCGGCGCCAGCTGATCGAGGGGAATCTCCGGCTGGTGCTCTCGGTCATCCAGCGGTTTGCCAGCCGGGGCGAGAACGCGGACGACCTGTTTCAGGTGGGATGCGTGGGGCTCATCAAGGCCATTGATAATTTTGACGTGGACAAGCCTGTGCGCTTTTCTACCTATGGTGTGCCCATGATCATCGGCGAGATCCGCCGGTATCTCAGGGACAACAGTGCTATCCGGGTGTCCCGTTCCATGCGGGACACCGCTTACCGGGTGCTGCAGGTGCGGGACCGCTTTATTGCGGAAAATCAGCGGGAGCCCACCGTGGAGCAGATCGCCAAGGAGCTGGATATACCCCGGGAAGAGGTGGTGTTCGCCATGGACGCCATCGTGGACCCCGTGTCTCTTTACGAACCGGTCTATGACCACGGCGGGGACGCTATCTGCGTCATGGACCAGCTGCGGGATACCCGGGATACGGACGAGGACTGGACGGACCGCATCGCACTGAAAGAGGCCATGAAGCGGCTGGACCCCCGGGAACGGCGCATCCTCTCCCTTCGCTTTTACGAGGGAAAGACCCAGATGGAGGTCTCCGCCGAGGTAGGGATCTCTCAGGCGCAGGTCAGCCGACTGGAAAAAGGGGCCATCAATACCATCAAGAAAAATCTGTAAGTCTTGTCATTGACGGACGGGCCGGTTTCGGATAAACTGGTTTTGAAATTCCGAAAGAGAGGATCTGGCCCCATGGATTTTGAAAAGCTGAAGGAATTCCGCAATACCCATAACCCGTTTTGCCAACGGCTGGGCATTTGGGTGGAAGAGATCGCCGCAGGGTATGCCCGGATCTCCAAGCATGTGACCGAAGAGGACCTGAACCCTGCGGGGCTGGCTCACGGCGGGCTCTATTTCACCATGGCGGACACCGCGTCCGGTGCCGCTTCCGCCTCCCATGGCTATTACGGCGTGACGGTGAATGCCAACTATAACTATCTGCGCAGCGCAAAGCCTGGCGACACACTGACGGCGGAGGCGACAGAAGTCAAGTCTGGCCGCACCATCTGTGTGTATGATGTGCGTGTGACGAACCAGGACGGGACGCTTCTGGGAACGGGGACGTTCACCTATTACCTGCTGGACCGGAAAATCGAGCTGTAAAAAAGACGCGGCGAAAGCCGCGTCTTTTTTATCGCAGATCAAACGCCCATGGTGCTGGTCTCCGGCAGCGTGGAACCGCCGTCGATGACGAACTGGGCGCCGGTGAGGTAGCTGGCCTCGTCGCTGGCCAAAAATGCAGCCAGCTCACCTACCTCCTTGGGATCGGCCAGCCGTCCCAGAGGGATGGCGGCGGCGATGCCGTCCACCACGCTTTGAGGGTTGTCCGGGCAGGACTGGACCGCCATGCCCTGCACCATGGGAGTGAGCACATAGCCCGGGCAGATGGCATTGACGTTGACGTAGGGGGCGAACTCCCGGGCGAGGGCCTTCGTGAGACCCACCAGAGCTGCCTTGCTCATGGCGTAGGCTGCCTCGCCGGGGTCGGCCACCATGTCACCGGTGACGGAGGACATGATGACGATCTTGCCCCACTTCCGTTCCACCATGGCGGGCAGCACCGCCTTGCAGGTATTCCATGCGCCCTTGACGTTGATGTCCAGATGGGCGTCCCGGTCGGCGTCGCTCTGGGTCAGAAAGTCGCCCAGGCGGCAGATACCGGCGTTGGAGACGAGAATATCGATAGCGCCGAAGGCCTTCACGCCCACTTCGTATCCGGCGCGGACGCTGTCCATATCCGCAACGTCCATCCGCACGGCCACGGCCTGGGCACCCTCTGCACGCAGCTGGGCCGCCAGCTCCTCCACGGCCTGGCCCCGGGCGGCAAGCACCACATTGGCCCCGTGCTTGACAAACGTGCGGGCGATGCCCTCACCGATGCCCTTGGAGGCGCCGGTGATCAATGCGGTTTTTCCTGAAAGCTTTCCCATAGGTTGTACTGCTCCTTTCCAAAATTGCACAACAGCCGGCGCGATAGCATGTCCTATCGCGCCGGCTGAGCGGCATTACTTTTTAAAGCTGTCCTTCAGGCTCACGCTCCGGTTGAATACCAGATGATCCGCTCTGGCATCCTTGCTGTCGGCGCAGAAGTAGCCCTGGCGCATGAACTGGAAGTGGTCGCTGGGCTTTGCACTGCCCAGGGAGGCCTCCACCTTGCAGCCGGTAAGGATCTCCAGAGAGTCAGGGTTCAGGCACTCCAGGAAGTCCTTGTCGGCGGCGTCGGGATCGGCGTCGGTGAAGAGGTTGTCGTAGAGGCGCACCTCCGCGTCCAGAGCGGTAGCGGCGTCCACCCAGTGGATGGTGGCGCCCTTCACCTTCCGGCCGTCAGCGGGATCGCCGCCGCGGCTGTCGGGATCGTACTCTGCCTTGATCTCCGTCACTTTGCCCTCTGCGTCGGTCTCGTAGCCCACGCAGCGGATGAGGTAGGCGCCCTTGAGACGGCACTCGGGGCCGCCGGGGAACAGGCGCTTGTACTTGGGAACGGGCTCAGGCAGGAAGTCCTCTGCCTCGATCCACAGGTTCCGGGAGAAAGAGACCTCCCGGGTACCGGCGCTCTCGTCCAGGGGATTGTTCTCCACGGTGACGGTCTCATGCTTGTCCTCAGGGTAGTTGACGATGGTCAGCTTCACTGGACGCAGCACGGCCATGACACGCTGGGCGGTCTCGTTGAGGTCCTCCCGCAGGCAGTGCTCCAGGAAACCGTACTCCACCACATTGGCGGACTTGGCCACGCCGATGCGCTCGCAGAAGTTGCGGATGGAGCGGGGCGTGTAGCCCCGGCGGCGCAGGCCGCACAGTGTGGGCATCCGGGGATCGTCCCAGCCGGAGACGCGGCCATCTTCCACCAGACGGCGCAGCTTGCGCTTGCTCATGACCGTGTGGTCGATGCCCAGACGGGCAAACTCGATCTGCCGGGGCTTGGAGGGCAGGTCGCAGTTCTCGATGACCCAGTTGTACAGGGGACGATGGGCCTCAAACTCCAAAGAGCACAGGCTGTGGGTGATGCCCTCCAGCGCGTCCTGAATGGGATGGGCGAAATCGTACATGGGATAGATGCACCACTTGTCCCCCTGACGGTGATGATGCATGTGGTTGATCCGGTAGAGCACCGGGTCGCGCATATTGAAGTTGCCGCTGGCCAGATCGATCTTGGCCCGCAGCGTCATGGCACCGTTGGGGAACTCCCCTGCCCGCATGCGGGCGAACAGGTCCAGACTCTCCTCGATGGGACGGTCCCGGTAGGGGCTCTTGGCGGGCACGCCGATGGAACCGCGGTATTCCTTGAACTCCTCGGGGCTCAGCTGGCACACGTAGGCCAGGCCTTTTTTGATGAGGCCCACTGCCTGGCGGTAATCCTCCTCAAAATAGTCGGAGCCGTAGAAAAAGCGGTCGCCCCAGTCAAAGCCCAGCCAGTGGATATCCTCCTTGATGGCCTCCACAAATTCCTCATCCTCTTTGGTGGGGTTTGTGTCGTCCATCCGCAGGTTGCACAGTCCGCCATATTTTTCGGCAGTGCCGAAGTCGATGGTCAGGGCCTTGCAGTGACCGATGTGCAAATATCCGTTGGGCTCGGGGGGAAAACGGGTGTGGACGGTCATACCCTCGTACTGACCGCCGGGGCCGATGTCCTCCTCGATGAAGGCATGGATGAAATTCCGGCTCTCCGGCGCCTCATCCTGCATGGTTTTCTTTTCTTCTGCCATGGGCGTCAGTCCTTCCTCAATGCATGTTTTCAAGTCAAATCCGTATTATACAGAATTCTTCCAGAAAAAGCAAGGAGGAACCGCGCTTTTCCGATGCCCTATTCCAGAAGCCAATCCTCCACTACGTCCCGGACGGTAACGGCGGTAACGCAGCCGGCGATCAGCCGGCGCATGAGCGCTTCTGCGCGGCTGCGGGAGACCGTCAGGTCCAAAACCGCCTCTCCCTCTCCGCCCGTTTCCACGGCGATCCCATAGGATGGGTGTCCGGCGGTGCTTCCAAACAGCAGATAGTACCGCACCGCAAGCGCTCCGCACATCCGCATTCCCTCCAACTGCATCTGCACAAAACCACTCCTTTTTGTTTTCCTGCCACACACAAACAGGCACCATTTGCAGACTAGCATGTCCGAAAACGAAAGCTTGTCGAAATTTGTCGAACGGAGTGAAATTTTTTAAATCTGCTCTTTCTCCAGAAGGCGGCACAGGCTTTCACGGTCATAAAGCAGGTTCAGAGCCTCCAGCATGCCGCCCGTGGTCAGATGTTCGGGAAGCTCCAGGCGCTTTAGCAGCGCCTGACGGCGGGCGGCGCTGCCGCTTCCTCCCGTAAGACCCATGGAAAACAGGTCTGCCTTCGTGATGGGAGGGCCGCTGGGCGCGGCTTTGCCGGGAGTCTCATCCAAAAATGTGGCACCGGCCCGCTCCAGTGCCTCCAGCAGGATCTGGGGTTTCATCCCCTCCACGCCCAGCTTTCCCTCTTTGCCGGGACGGCGTTTGCGCCGCTCTTTTCCTGCAATGTCCGGAATATAGGCCTGCTTGACCATTTCCTTGGGCAGTGCGCCTTTGAGATAGTTTCGGATGACGAATCCGGCTCCGTCGCTGTCCGTCAGCAAAATGAGACCCCGCTCCTGGCCCAGGCGGCGCAGGAAGGCCAGCTTTTCCCGGTCGTTGAACACGGCAAAGCCGCCTAAGGGGATGACGGTGGCATCCACCACTTGGCGCAGGGCATTTTTATCGTACCGGCCCTCTACCACGATCACTTCCCGTATTTTCCTCATGTTCTCCGTGCCCCCAGACGCACCAGCAGCAGTTTCAGCTCTCCCGCCGCGTCGATGCCGTTTTCACTCTTCATCCGCCGGTCCAGCACCTGGCACATTTTCACCGCATCACCGCACCAGTCGGCAGTGGTCTTCTGGGCGGCGGAGAGCAGAAGCTTTGCCGGGTAATCGCTCTTCATGTCCCACAGCTCCATGAGCCAGTATTTGTCCTTCCCGCTGTCGATAGCCATGCGGGCCGTATAGATGCGCCTTAGCTGACTGCCAAGAGCTGCCAGGATCATGATGGGCTCCGTCTGCATTTTCAGAAGGTCGCCCAGGATGCGGGCGGCCTTGTCATAGTTGCCCTGAAGCACCGCGTCTGAGAGGCGGAACACCTCCGCCGAGAGCACCGGGTCTGCCACGGCGTCAATGTCGGCCTGGGTGATGGTCTTGCCGCGGGCGTACGTGCCGATCTTGGTGATCTCCGGCACCAGGCCGGTCATGAGGCCGCCGCAGGTGAAGATGAGATACTCCGCCGTCTGCCGGTCGATGTCCTTGCCCAGTGCCCGGAACCGCCGTGCGATCCACGCGATCAGGTCACTGCTGTCCGCCGGGCGGAATTCCACGGCCTGTGCGTGGGCATCCAGGGCACGGCAGAGCTTTTTCATGGTTTTATTGGGCTTGTAGGCGATGGTGTCATATACGAACACCACACAGCAGTACGGGGGGATGTCCTCCAGAAAGGCCACCAGCTTTTCCCGCTGCTCCTCCCCCAGCTTGAAAAGATCGAAGTCCGTTACCACGATCAGCGTCCGCTCCGCCAGCATGGGCATGGCCTCCGCCATTTCCGACAGGGACTGCACCGTCAGGTCCTTTCCCTCCAGGCGGTGGTAATTGAATTCTTCAAAGCCGGAGGGCACCAGAGTCTTGCGCAGCTGCTCAAGATAATATTCCCGCAGGTAGCTCTCCTCGCCGTAAAAAATATAGCAGCAGCGGGCCGTGCCGGCGGCCAGATCGGCCTTCAGGGCTTGAAACGCCTCATTGGCCTTGGTCGTTTTTTTCGTATATGCCATGTGGTCTCCTCAATTCAGTGTTACGTGGATGGTCCCTTGTTTGTCTGTGCGGCACACGGTCACCCCGAGGCGTGAAAGCCGCAGCAAAACGGATTCATCCGGGTGTCCGTATGCGTTGTGTTCTCCGACGCTGATGAGGGCCGTCTTCGGCTCCAGCGTCTCCAAAAGCGCCTCCGATGTGGAGGATGCGGCGCCGTGGTGGCCTACGGCCAGTACATCGATCCTGGGAAGCGCATACTGCTCTAAAAGCGCACGCTCGGTGGCGGTGTCCATATCTCCGGTGACCAGCAGCCTGGAAGAGCTGCCCCCGCACAGCACAGCCAGGCCCTGGTCGTTGTCACTGCCGCTTCCCACCGGAGGATAGACGGTGATCTGCCCGCCGCCCAGGGCGTATATCTCCGCATTCCGGATGGAGATGACCGGGACCTTGGAAGCTTCCAGTGCGGAGAGCACCCGGGTGCGGATCTGGGTATCCTCTCCGGTGTCCGGGACCAGGACCTGCTTGACATCCATGCGGGAGAGCAGTGTTTCCACACCGCTTACATGGTCGGCGTCGTAGTGGGTCAGGATCAGATAGTCCAGCGATGTGCAGCCCATGGTGGCAAGGTAATCTGCGGCCAGGTCCCCAGCGTCCGGGAAGCCGCTGCCGCCGCAGTCCACCAGAGCAGAGGCGCCGTCTGACTCCAGCAGTATGCATGCGCCCTGCCCCACGTCCAGCGCCAGCGCATCCACGGCACCGCCGGTATAGCGCAGCTGGCCCAGCTTTGCCGTGTATCCCAAGGTCAAAGCGCACAACACGGCCGCCGCCGCATACTGCCGTCCGTGCCCGCCTCTGAGCCGGACCAGGAAAAAGGCCAGGTACAAAAACGCGATCCACCAGCCCAGATAAGGGTTGACCGTATAGAGTGCGTGGTAAGGAAGATGGGCCAGCAGGCCGCAAACGAATAGAATGTACCGACTCAGGAGATCAGCCAGAATGGCTGCTGCGGCGCCCAGAGGGAAAAAGAAAATGCTTGCCAGGACCGCAACCAGTCCCACGCAAAAGAGCGCACCCACCGCTCCCAGGCAAAGCAGATTGCTCAGCGGGGAGACAAGCGCGAAAAAGCCGAAATACCAAGCGCTCAGAGGTGCGGTAAATACCAGGGCTCCCGCTGTGGCTGAGAGGCTGGCGGCTGTATAGCGATATACCTTGCCACGCTTTTTCGCGCCGGTCAGGAATTGGTAAAGCCGGGGCGTCAGCCACAAAAGCCCGGCTACGGCACCGAAGGACAGCTGCAAACTGATGGATGCGGCCGCAAAGGGATTTTGCAGCAGGATACACCCCAGTGCTGCTGCCATAGCGGTGGGCGGATCATTGTCCCGCCGGAACAGGGGCGCAAGACGCAGAAAAGAGAGCATGATGCAGGCCCGGACTACCGAGGGGCTCCCGCCGGTCACCAGTGCGTAGAATGCCAGCGCCGGAATGGTTACCAGGGCACTCAGCCGACGGCGGCGGAGCATCACCATGTCCAAAAAGAGAGCCAGAAAGCCGCAGTGCATGCCGGAGACGGCAAGAATATGGTAGATCCCGGCCTCGGAAAGATCGGACTGGATTTGCGCAGGGAGCGACGCCTTGTCTCCTGCCAGAATGCCGCACAGCAGCGCGGCGGTATCTCCGGTAAACAAACGGGAGATGCGGTCCATCAGGGCGTGCCTGGTCCGGACCGGCCACCAGCGGATGGAAGCGGAAGTGCCGCCGGTGATCCGGGAAGGCTCTGTGCCCTCCCCTGCTTCATAGGCCAGCAGAAAAATGCCCTTGGAGGTGAATGTGGTCACATCTTCATCGTGGATCGCTGCCGCGCTTTCCAGCGTGACGGCCATCTCCACGCTCTGACCGGGAGAGAGCTCCAACAGATACGATCCACCATAGAGCATCAGCTTTCCGGGGAACCCGTCTGCCAGAACGGCGACCTTGGCACCGTAATCGGTCGGCTGGGCATAATCCGTCAGGGTCAGTGCGATCCGGCTGCCGCTGAGGGAAGCGGCACGGTCTTCCATGGGACGCTGGACCTGGCGGACATACAGCCAGTTCCATCCCAGAGCGACGCAAAGGCCCACCCCCAAAAGCAGGACCCTGCGCCGCATGCTGCCGGAAAAGCAATGCATGAGCACCGCTGTTGCAAAAAAGAGCATCAGGGCGGCCGGGACCTGCCAGGAGACCGGCAGGAGGTATTGACAAAGAAAGATCCCACCGGAAAATGCTCCGGCAAATACGGCCAGCGTTCTCATCTGCCTGGAGGCGGAGTCGGGTCATCGGTACGGCCCAGCAGATAGTCCGTGCTGACATGGTAAAAGTCCGCCAGTTTGTCCACCACCCACGCGGGCGTTTCCCGCTGCCCGCTTTCGTAGCGGCGGTAGACGCTGCGCTGCATGTTCAGGTAGTCCGCCACTGCCTGCTGCGTTTTGTCCGCATCCTCCCGCAGATCCCGCAGTCGTTTGATTTCCATTTATCATCACCCAGCAAAATGTTACCAAACGGGAACATTTTGCCGGCACTATTGTACCCATGCGGAGCCAAAATATTTTAACAGCAATCTCACAAAAAGTAAAGGGAAAAACACTTGACGGGCATCTGGGATGCGCTTAAGATGAAGAAAACAGCATTTGCTGGAAAAAGAAAGGAGCAGAATATGAAACGTTTTCTGACTTGTTTGGCGGCAGTGCTGGCCCTGTCGGCTGCTCTGTGCGTCGGAGCCGCTGCGTCGGATTTTGACGCGGTGGCGGAGGATCTGTCCGCGATCGGTATGTTCCGGGGCACATCGGATGGCTTTGAGCTGGACCGCGCACCCACCCGCTCTGAGGCGGCCATCATGCTGGTACGGCTCTACGGAGCGGAGGAGACAGCCAAGGAGGCCTATGATGCCGGCACACTGCGCTGTCCCTTTACCGACGTGAGTACATTCTCTGCTCCGTATGTTGCATGGCTGTATGAAAATGGCATTGCCAACGGTACCAGTGCTACCACCTTCGGCTCCAGCCAGCCGTGCAGCGCAAAGATGTACTGCGCGTTTTTGCTGCGGGCGCTGGGCTATGAGGACGGGACGGACTTTGCCTATGCGGACACGCTGACCTTTGCCCAGAGCAAAGGAATTTATGATTCTCTGCTGTTTTCCGGCGATTTTCTCCGGGATGACCTGGCTGCGCTGACCTACCAGGCTTTGGCGGCGGACACCAAGGATGGCTCCACTTACCTGCTGGCCAGCCTGATCGCCGACGGCGCGGTGGACGCTGAAGCGGCCCGTCCCATGACGGAGCAGATCGAGGCATACCGGACTCTGGCTTCGGCCCAGCTGGAGAACCGCTCCATGGATGTGGATGTCAGCATGGACATGGATATGACCATGGACATGGACGGTCAGGCCATCAGCCTCCCCACGGTTTCTGAGGGACGCGTACAGGTGATCCTGGGCGAAGAGAGCGTGGAAATGGCCTCCACCGTGGAGACCACTGCCCAGGGACAGACTACCTCCACCGGCACCTGGATGAAGGACGGCTGGGTATATGTGTCTGCCAGCGGCGGCGGAGAGACCATGCGTTATAAATATCAGATGGATCAGCAGATGCAGGATCTGATGGCCATGAGCGGCGTGGATATGGAAGCGCTGAACGTCAGCGGCCTGGCCATGATCGATTCCATCCAGGCCGAAAAGTCCGGTTCCGACACGGTTTACACAGTGAAGATGAGCAAGGGGCTCGGAAGTGCCATGGATGCTGTGAGTGCCCTGGCCGGGCAGGATCTGGGCTCGATGGATATCGGTGAGATCACTGCCGTATATACCATGGATGCCAACGGAGAGATGAAGGCGGTCTCCATGACCTTCTCGGTCTCTATGGAGCTGGATGTCCCGCTGGATGACGGAACGGTTTCCACAGTTTCTGCAAAGATGGCGTATGACGCGGATATGACCATCAGGGCCACAGGGGATGATGTGAAGATCACCTTCCCGGATTTTTCCGATTTTCAGGAAATGGACCTTTCAGAGCTGAATCCCTGAATACGATTTGTCCGATAAGAAAGCCCGCACCAGGCTTGCCTGGTGCGGGCTTTTCCCTCTTAAAATGTTAAGAATTGACAAGCTATAAAAGTTTTGTTATATTTTATATAAATTATTGCTTTCGACACGGAGCTGTTTTGGTTAAAAACACAATGATTCTTATGCCGTGCGGAAGCGCAATCTGTTGCAAGGGGGAGATGTCGATGCTGGATGTGACGACACTGGATCTGCTGGTCATTGGGTTCTATCTGCTTTTTATGCTGCTGGTGGGCGTTTGGTTCGTCAAACGGATCAAAAATGCTGATGACTATTATGTGGCGGGCCGTACGCTGGGTCCCATGGTGCTGGCTGCCACCGTGTGCGCTACCATCATCGGCGGCAGCGCCATGATGGGGCGGGCCGGCATCGCCTATACCACCGGCTTCAAGGCGGTCGCCACGGCGGTGCCCTATATGCTGGGCATGTTCATCTTCTCCGGCTATGCGGGCCGCATCCAACAGGTGGGCGAGCGCTATCACATCGAGTCCATCCCGGAACTGTTTGCATACCGGTTCGGCGCGGTGCCCAAGTGTGTGCTCTCGCTGATGGTGGCCTTTGCCATGGTGGGCACTGTGGCCGCGCAGGTGACGGCTACGGCGACCATCATCAAGCTCCTGGGCAGCCAGATCGGCATCAGCTATGAGATGGGCGCCCTGATCGCCACGCTGATCTTCATCATTTACACGGCGGCCTCGGGTCTGTTCGGCGTGGTGTATACGGATGTGGTGCAGTTTTTCATGCTGATCATCTTTGTTTATCTGCTGATCCCTGTTTCCAGCCTGAACTACCTGGGTGGGTTTGACGCCTTTGTCTCCAACCTGGATATGCGCTATGTGACGCCCTATGTAGACGGGCAGATCTTGGGTGATATCGTGACCTATCTGGTATTCACCATGGCAGGTGCGGAGATGTGGCAGCGGGCCTTTGCTGCCAAAGACAAAAAAGCGGCAAAGCGAGGTATGTTCTGGGGCACAGCCGTCTACGGAGCCACCATTGCGCTGCTGTTTTTGATGGGCCTGGCTGCCCAGCAGATCCTGCCCAATGTGGTGGAGGATTTCGGCACGGCGGACGCGGTGGTGCCTGCGCTGGCCATCAAGATCCTGCCTCCGGGCATCACGGGCCTTGCCCTTTCCGGCATTTTGTCCGTGATGATGAGTACGGCGGACAGTTATTTGCTGGTCTCTGTGCAGACAGTGGTCAGCGATCTTGGAAAGACTATCTGTCCCCGAATGTCCGAGAAACGGGAGATATTCCTCTCCCGTGTAGCGTCTGTGGTGCTGGCGCTGGGCGCGCTGGTCATTGCACTGTACATCAAGAGCGCCTATGACGTACTGATGTTTGCATGGGCGTTTTACGCCGCCTCGGCGGGACTTCCCGCACTGGCTGCCCTGTATTGGAAGAAAGCCACCAGTGCGGGCATTCTGGCAGCCATGATCGGCGGCTTTGTGGTGACCATCGGCTGGAAGCTGGCAGGCGAGCCTTTCGGGCTTGGCTCCACGGTCCCCGGGGCGCTGGCGTGCGGTATTTTGCTGGTGTCCGTGAGTCTTGCCACCTACAAGACCCATCCTTCCGAAATGGTACATGTGTGATCCGTCCACAATAAAAGCAGCTCCGACGCCGCGGCGTCGGAGCTGCTTCTTTTTTCAGATCAGCCCGGAGGCCAGGTCATATCCCGGCCGGAGAGCACATGGAAATGCAGATGCATCACGCTCTGCCCCGCCTGCTCGCCGATGTTGGAGACGACCCGGTAGCTCTCCAGCCCCTGCTCCTTGGCCACCTTGGCAATGACCTCGAACATGTGGGCCACCACGGCGCTGTTATCGCCGTTCACCTGAGCCACAGAGTCGATATGGGCCTTGGGGATCACCAAAAAATGAGTAGGCGCCTGGGGAGCGATGTCGTTGAACGCATAGCAGACGTCGTCCTCGTAGACCTTGCTGCTGGGGATCTCCCCTGCCGCGATCTTACAGAATAAGCAATCGGACATTTGTATACGGACCTCCTTTGTTGGGACATTCAGATAAACTGATTATGAACGGGATCGTACCGATAGTCAAGTCCCTCCAGTGTCCGGCGCAGGGCGGATTCGTCCGTATCCAGCGCCGCGCAGAGAGACTCCAGACTTTCGTATTCGTCCCGGAGCTTTGTGTTGACGAAGCTCAAAAGAATATAAGGGTCCTGAGGAAGCATGGTTCTCTCCTCCCTGTTGAAGAAAAAATCCTGTACATCGGCTATGGCACAGCCGCCGGTATGCTCCTGCTGCTCCGGATGCCGGGAATTTTCCAGACCCATAGTATTCGTCGGAAAACAGCAGTGCTGATGGGGCAAATGCCGCCTGCATGGCCCTGACCGCCGCCTAGTGGTCCTGCGGCTGGATGCCGAACGTCCCGGGGAGAGCAGGGATAGTGCCCGGTCGCGGCTGCGGAACGTCTATCTCCGTGCCTGCCGGCGTACAGAAATACGGCGCCGCATCGGGGCAGAACTCCAGTTCGATGGAAGAAAACTCGATGGGCAGAGACAGAAAGGTCTTACATCTTCGCGGGCAGACATAGAAGCTCCTTTCACAACTGGAACAATGCCCGGCGGGGAGATGTCTCTCCCCTGCCGGGACACTGCAAAATCTTATTTCAGCTTTTCGGCCACGAAATCGTCCACAGAGGCCAGCGCGTCGTCCAGCTTCAGAAGGTCGCTGCCGCCGCCCATGGCGCTGTCGGGCTTGCCGCCGCCCTTGCCGCCGCAGATGGCGCACACGTTCTTCACCAGCTCGCCGGCCTTGATGCCCTTGGACACGGCATCCTTGCCGCACACGGCCAGGAAGGTGATCTTGCCGTCATTGACGGAGGAGAGTACGGCCACCACAGAGGGCTCCTTGTCACGCAGGAAGTCGCCCATCTGGCGCAGAGCATTGGCGTCCATGCCGTCACGGTGGGCGGTGAGTACCTTCATGCCGCAAACGTCCTTGGCGGACATGAGGAACTGACGGGCCTCACCCAAAGAGGCCTCCGCCTTGAACTTTTCCAGTGCCTGACGGGTGGCCTTCAGTTCGGTGATCTGCTGCTCCACCTTGCCCACCAGGTCACCGGGGGTGGTCTTGAGCATCTGGGCCGCGTGGAACAGCAGCTCCTGGTTGCGGTTCATCACGTCCAGGCTCACATGGCCCACGGTTGCCTCGATACGGCGTACGCCGGAGGCGACGGAGCCCTCGGAGCGGATGCGGAAGGGACCGATCTTGGCGGTGTTGTCCACATGGGTGCCGCCGCAGAACTCCATGGAGAAGTCGCCCATCTCCACCACGCGGACGGTCTCACCGTACTTCTCGCCGAACATGGCGATGGCGCCCTTCTTCTTGGCTTCCTCGATGGGCAGCACTTCCGTCACGACGGTGTAACCCTCCAGAACGGCGTCGTTGACCAGCCGGTCGATCTCGCCCATCTGCTCGGGCGTGATGCCCTCGAAGTGGGTGAAGTCGAAGCGCAGACGGTCGGGCTCCACCAGAGAGCCGGCCTGATGGACGTGGTCGCCCAGCACCTTCTTCAGGGCCGCATCCAGCAGATGGGTGGCGCTGTGGGCACGCATGATGGCCTTGCGGCGGTCCACGTCGATGGAAGCAGTAACGGAGGCGCCCACCTGGAACTGGCCGGACACCACCTTGCCGTAGTGCATGAACTTGCCGCCCTTGTTCTTCTGGACGTTGCTCACCTCAAAGCGGGCCTCACCGGCGGTGATGACGCCGTGGTCGGCCACCTGGCCGCCCATCTCGGCATAGAACGGGGTCTGATCCAGCACCAAAATGGCCTCGGCACCGGCGGACACCTCGTCCCGCAGCTCCTCGTCGGCCACGATGGCCAGGATCTTGCCCTGGGCCTCGGTGCGGTCATAGCCCACAAACTCGGTGGCGGGCATGTCGGAGCCGAACTCGATGCCGGCCCAGCCCAGATCGCCCAGAGCCTCACGGGCCTTGCGGGCGCGGACGCGCTGCTCTTCCATCAGCTGATCAAAGCCGGCGCGGTCCACCTGCATGCCGGCCTCTTCCACCATTTCGGCGGTCAGGTCGATGGGGAAACCATAGGTATCATAGAGCTTGAAAGCGTCTGCGCCGGAGAACACGGTCTCGCCCTTTTCCTTGTGGGCGCTGAGCAGCTCGTTGTAGATCTTCATGCCGCCGTCGATGGTCTTGGCGAAGTTCTCTTCCTCGGTGCGGATGACCTTGGTGATATAGGCCTGCTTTTCCCGCAGGTCGGGATAAGCGCACTCGTTTTCCCGCACCACGGTGTCCACCACCTCATGCAGGAAAGGACGGTTCACGCCAAGGAGCTTGCCGTGGCGGGCGGCCCGGCGCAGCAGACGGCGCAGCACGTAGCCACGGCCCTCGTTGGAGGGCAGGATGCCGTCGCAGATCATCATGACGGAGGAGCGGATGTGGTCGGTGATGACACGCAGGCTCACGTCGGTCTTGTGGCTCTCGCCGTAGTGGGCGCCGGTGATCTCGCTGACCTTGTGGGTGATGTTCATGACCGTGTCCACATCGAACAGGGAGTTCACGTTCTGCACCACGCAGGCCAGGCGCTCCAGACCCATGCCGGTATCGATGTTCTTCTGCTTGAGCTCGGTGTAGTTGTCCTGACCGTCGTTGTTGAACTGGGAGAACACGTTGTTCCAGACCTCGATATAGCGGTCACAGTCGCAGCCGACGGTGCAGTCGGGCTTGCCGCAGCCGTGCTCGGCGCCGCGGTCATAGTACACCTCGGAGCAGGGGCCGCAGGGGCCGGCGCCGTGCTCCCAGAAGTTATCAGCCTTGCCGAAGCGGAAAATGCGCTCGGCAGGGATGCCGATGTCCTTGTTCCAGATCTCAAAGGCCTCGTCGTCATCCAGGTAGATGGAGGGATACAGGCGGTCCTCCTCCAGGCCAACCACCTTGGTCAGAAACTCCCAGCAAAAAGGAATGGCTTCCTTCTTGAAGTAGTCGCCGAAAGAGAAGTTGCCCAGCATCTCAAAATAGGTGCCGTGACGGTCGGTCTTGCCGATGTTCTCAATATCGCCGGTGCGGATGCACTTCTGGCAGGTGGTGACGCGGTCACGGGGGGGCTCCTCCTCCCGGGTAAACCAAGTCTTCATGGGTGCCATACCGGAGTTGATGAGCAGCAGGCTCTTGTCATTGGCGGGCGGGATCAGGGAAAAGCTGGGCAGGCGCAGGTGGCCCTTGCTCTCAAAGTAGCTCAGAAACATCTCGCGCAGTTCGTTCAGCCCATAATAGGGATGTGCCATGGTTTCTTCCTCCTCAGATATGTTGATGGTATTTCTTGCATACATGGTATAGGCGGTGACGCAAGCAACAAAAAAGCCTCCGCCCCGGTTTAGGGGCGAAGGCGCAGCTTCACGGTACCACCCTAATTATTCCCCTTGCGGGGACATCTTAGCCATCCGGTAACGGGGATGAACCGTTCCGCTCCTCGCGGACTGCTCCAAAGTGGCTGCACGGCGGCATGGGCAAGGGGCTCGCACCGTCTCCCCTCTCGCTTGGCCTGTTTCGCAGTGCTGGCTTTGTCATGGCGATTTTCTCTTTATGACAAAGACATTATATCCTTTTTGCCTGGTTTGTCAAGAAGATTCGTTCTCTTTTTCGCCCGGATCCGGCACGGGCTTGCCTGTGAGGATACACACGCCTGTGGCGGTACACTTCCCGCAGCAGACGCAATAAGTCGGGCCGCCGGCCTTTCGGTAGAATACCCGGAAGATCCCCCAAAGTCCCGCTGCCAGAAACAGCAGGAAGACTGCTTCGTACCAGTTCATCCTTCTCACCTCTTTGGAGTACATGCTACTCCAAAAACAGCGCCTTTGTCAGTGGCATCAGCAACAGGCGAAGCCCCAAAAGTCCCAGCAGTGCCTCCGGCGGGCCCGGAAGATCCCCAAGCGGGATCTCCTGGGGTTCCAGCGGCGTTCCACCTGGTCCCGGCAGCGTCCGCTGGATGCACAATACCGGCTGACGCACGCCGGAGAGCGTCAGACTGTCCCGGGCGGAGAGCCCATAGGAGATGACGGCAGGTGCCGTGGTGCGCACCGGGCAGTCCCCCGGCAGCAGCAGACACTTGCAGCGGAGCTGTATACCGCAGGCGGTATGGGCCCCCTCCGGCGTCAGGGCCAGAAACTCCCAGTTGGGGACCGACAGCTCCCGCAGGGACGGACAGCGGACCTGGGGCGGCAGAAACGGCAGCCACTGGGACGGACAGCGGAAAATTCCCCTCTCCAAACACAACACCTCCCGCCTAGTTTGGCCGGAGCGTGAGATTCCATACGAAAACCATCTCGTTTTTTTCCATCCCCTGTGCTATACTGAAAAAGCAAAACCGATTTCGAGGTGACCGAGTTGCATTTTTGGGCGCATTTGAAGACCGTACACCGCCATCGGGCGCTGGTGCGGAAATACTGCTTTCGGCTGGGCCTGTACTGGCAGGGCCTGACCCACGATCTTTCCAAGTACTCCCCCGTGGAGTTCTGGGCGGGGGTGAAATATTTTCAGGGGGACCACAGTCCCAACGATGCCCAGCGCAAGGCGTGGGGGTACAGCGCCTCCTGGATGCATCATAAGGGGCGCAACCGCCACCACTTTGAGTACTGGACGGACTACAGCCTCAGCGGCGAGGGCATCTCCGGCGTGGAGATGCCGCGAAAGTATGTGGCAGAGATGTTCTGCGACCGGCTGGCCGCCAGCAAGGTCTACCGGGGAGACCAGTTCGATCCGGGCGATCCCTACGCATTTTTTCTGCGGGGACAAAAAAAGCGGCTGTTGCTCCACCCTGCCACCGCCGCGCTGCTGGAAGCTATGCTCCGCACGCTGCGGGACGAGGGTGAGGATGCGGCTTTTGCTTATATCCGCCGAGAGGTCCTGGGAAAGAAATAAAAAGAGACGGCGCAGCCGTCTCTTTTTATTTTTATAAAATCAAGGCACATTGGAGCGATGGGCCGTTTCCGGACATGGCCGCGATCCCTGCCGCAAACTTCCAGCCAAGCGCCGCAGGCGCCACCCACCTGCTTAAGAAAGCGGGATCTTCGTCTCTCCCCAGAGAATATAATCCACGGAGGACAGGTCCACCGGCCGCTCAAAGGTGGTGCTGAGCGTCCGCAAGCCGTCCTGGCCGCCCATGAATGCGCTGCCCTCACAGACCTGACTTCCGTCCCGCAGCACCAGGGAGATCTGGGCGGTGGGAATATACTCCACCATCATGGGCACTGCACTGCCGTCCTCTGCTGTAACGACCATATCTGACTGTGCCGCCTCGCGTTCTTCCAGTGCCCGCAGCTCCTCCGGATCGTAGCGGTAGGTCATGGTAAGGCCCAGGGGCGAAACGCGCAGGGTCTCCAATGTCAGCGTTCCACCGATCCAGCTGGTGGTGGTGCCGGCGGCCTTTACTTCCATGGCGCTGGCGCTGCCCATCTGGGCGGAGAGCGGGAAATCCCAGCTGCCGGTCACCACGGCGCTTTCCTGGAGCCAGAGGCCCGGGATATGGAGCGTCTTTCCGTCGATGGATTCGCTTGCAGTGACGGAGACCACCATGGACAGCTTGTTTTGTTCCGCTTTGGACACTTCCATCCAGGAAGCATCAATGGAATAAGAAATGCCCTCCGTCTGCGAGCCGTCCTGTTCCAGCAGACAGGCCCGGTGGTCGGGATCAAAGCCTTTGCCGAAGAGGGCGTAATTTTCGTCGGAAGAAAATTCCGTCCCCTCCGGTGCGGTGACCTCCAATAGGATGTAGAAAGATGTCCCGTCGCCAAAGGCGGACAACGGCGTCATAGTGGTGCCGTTGCTGGTGACGGCTGCGGGAAGCGCACCGGAGAGGGATTCCACCACGGAGCGCTCTTCTTCCGTCAGGGAGCCGAAATAGCGGTCCCACAAGGACACGGAGGCGGCTGCCGCTGTACCAACCAGCAGTGCCGCCGCCACGGCAGCCGCTGCCCACCGCCGCCTCCAGGCCCGGCGGCCCTTCTGCGCTGCGCCTTCCCGGTGCATCAGCGCGGCGACCAGGGCTTCCCGGCCCTCCGGCGTATAGGACACCCGGTCCAGTTCATTCCGATAAGCATGCTCGTTCATAGCTACCTCCCAGCGCCGTGCGGAGCTTTGCCTTGCCCCGGTAGAGATAAGTACTGACCTGACTTGAGCGGCATCCCATCACGCCGGCGATCTCCTCCACGGTGTACTCTTCATAATATCGCAGGTAAATGGCCCGCCTATATTTTTCCGGCAGGGACTGCACCGCCTGCAAAACGGGGCTCTCCCCCTCCGGCGGCACGAAGACAGCGGCACGGCAGGATGCCTCCTCCAGAGGGACATGCCGCCGGTGCCAGGCGGATTTTTTCAGGTCCTTGCAGCAATTGATGGTCACCCGGATCACCCAGGCCCGCTCCAGCCGTTCCTCGGAGAACCGGCATGGGTTGGTCAGCAGCTTCAAAAGCACAGTCTGACACACGTCCTGTGCGTCCTGGATGCTGCCCGTCCAGGTATAGCCAAGGCGAAGCACCGTATCGGCCCACCGGTGTACGGCGGCTTCCGCCTCTTGTTCGGTATAAGTGATTTGTTCCGTTGCGATCCACTCCTTTCCCGGCGCCGTTCACTGAGAAAACGAACCGGTCCGCCTGTTTCTGGCAGCGGGGATAAAAAAGACACCGGGAAATTTTCCCGGTGTCTTTTCACTCAGCCTTCTTCGGCGATTTTGCGGCCCATCAGGGTACCCATGACGGAGGCCATCATGAGGCCGCGGGTCCAGCCGGAGCTGTCGCCCAGGCAGTGGAGCCCCTGGAGACTGGTGTTGAAATCGGTATCCATCTTCACCCGGTTGGAGTAGAACTTCAGCTCGGGAGAGTACAGCAGTGTCTCCTGGAGTGCATAATCTTAAGTGTAAAGGAACTCTACATGGACGCACAGGAGGATATGCACATGAATGATTACAACAAAA
>PPYE01090868.1_pt1 | contig 19700 bp, 9 predicted proteins | sample 1559881 | NCBI WGS metagenome assembly PPYE01 (sample SAMN08240022, study PRJNA423297) | Human gut metagenome, whole genome shotgun sequencing project. | reverse complement strand
GTTCCCGCACTCCGAGAGGTGCCGGAGAAGCACCTTCGCAATTTTATCTCCGGAAATATTTTTCTATCACTAAAAAACTTTCTATCTTTGAATAGCGAGTCGTATCAAGGCCGAGCGAAAAAACACAGGACTTCATGAAATTCACCTTTGGTAGACAGCAAAGCGACAGCTCCCTGATCTCCGCAGTCAAAAAGGGCGACAAGGGAGCCTACGAGCAACTCTTCGTGCGCTACTACCCCACATTGTTGCGTTTCATACACGGTATGCTCAAAGATAACCACATGGCCGAGGATATCGCCCAGAATATCTTCATGAAACTTTGGATTCACCGCGAAAAGCTCGACAGTACGCAATCGCTCAAAAACTACCTATTCGTATTGGCCAAACATGAAATATTCAACATTTTCAAGGCCAAGCGTACGACCATGCTCTCCCTGCTGCCCCAGCTCAACGACCGCGATATCGAAGATCGAGGCTATTCGATCGAAGAGCAATACAACTATGCCGAACTGAACGAGCTGCTCATCCAGAACATCTCAAAAATGCCACCCCAACGGCAATTGATCTTCCGCATGAGCCGCTGCGAACATCTCTCCAACCGCGAGATCGCCGAACGGCTGGGTCTCTCGGTGCGCAGCGTCGACAAACACATCGAACTGGCTCTGAAAGATCTTCACAACTCCATCTGCTGATTCTCCCCTCCTTCCTTCGTTTTTTCATTTTTTCGCCATTCCGATTACGCAATCGGGAGCGTTCGGTTGTGCTTATTATAGCAGGACGTCCGGAAGAGGCACGCATCCGGCGAATAACAAGGGAAAAGGGTCATGACCAAACTAAACGAATATTTCGAAAACAAACTCTCCGCACAAGAACAAGCTCGAAGTGCAAATGTGGCTCGCCGAGAACGGATACAATCCGGATGCCGAAGCACAACTGGAAGAGCTTTTCGACAAGCTGCACGTCGACGACGAAGCGGCAGCCAGAGCCGCCTTCCAACAGGTCGCCAGCCGGCTCGGCATTACCGCAGAAGCACGAAACACGACCGCCTGCCGCTCGCGTATCGCCGCATGGAGCCAACGAATCGCCGCAATCCTCATCGTTCCGCTCTTGTGTGCAGTCTGCCTGCTCTACGTCAGCCGGAAGTAGAGTGGTTCGAGAAACAGGTACCCTACGGAGAAATCGCCTCACTGACCCTTCCCGACGGCACGCACTTGCACCTCAACTCCGGCAGCCGCATTACCTATCCGTCGGCCTTTACCGGCAAGGAGCGTCGCATCTTCGTCGATGGCGAGATATTCGCCGATGTGGCGAAAGATCCCCACAAACCCTTCATCATTCGTTCGGGCGACGTCGGCATTCGCGTTCTGGGCACCAAATTCAACTTCAAGTCCTATACGAACACCGACTGCATCGAGCTGTTGCTGGTCGACGGGGCGGTCCAGTTCGACATCGACACCGATACCCGCAAACAGCAATTGCGGATGGAGCCGGGCGATCTCGTACTCTACGACCGCGTCTCGAACGACATCAACCTCTCGACGTTCCAACCCGAACATTTCAAATCGTTCGCGGACAACAGGGCCATCCACTTCTTCAATCTGCGTATGCATGACATCGCGTTAGACCTCGAACGACTGTTCGGCACCCGCATCGTCATTCTCGACGAGGCGCTCGCTCAGACACGTTATTTCGCCTATTTCACCAATAACGAAACGCTGGATCAAATTCTCTCGGCGATCAATTCCGACCGCAAGATGAAGATTTCCCGTCGCGACGGAGTCGTCTACCTTTCGTTGAAATGACAAACCCGAATCCTGCCGACAACCCAAACCGAACGCCTATGAAAAACTGACTATCACTACCTTCCGCTTTTTCCTGATCCTTTTCCGTTATTCGTCCGGATGCCGCCGACCCCGGCATCCCTGCCTTAAATTTGAACCTTAAACCAGCCTAATCATGGGAAAAGACTGCAATCGTCGAGGATTTCGCTCCACGAATTTCCTCTATGTAGTTATTCTCTGTTTGTTGCTCAGCCCTGCCACGGGTTTTGCTCAAACAAAGAGAATCAATCTCGAATTGAAGAACGTAACCGTTCAGGAGGCCGTGACCTCGCTGAACCGTACCGAAAACTACTCCATTCTCGTCAGTTCGGACGAGGTAGATCTGAACAAACGCATATCCGTTTCGGCCCAAAACGCCACCATCCGCGAAATTCTCGATCAGGTATTCGCGGGGCAGGAAGTCAATTGCACGATCAACGGAAACCGCATCATCGTTACCAAGCGGCAATCCGCGCCCATGGCCGAAACGCCGACCGCCCCGGACGACTCCGTATACGGCCGAGTGACCGACACCAAAGGACAGCCGATTATCGCTGCGACGGTCACGATCGAAGGATCCCAAAAAGGCACACTGACCGGAGCCGACGGGACTTTCGAATTGACGGAGGTGACCTTTCCCGCCCAACTCAACATCTCCTATCTGGGTTACATCACACAAACCGCAACAATCGAGCAAGGGGGGGGGAATCTTCCGCTCAACATCGTCCTGAAAGAGTCTGACAACCTGATGGACGAAGTCGTAGTCGTCGGCTACGGTACACAGCGCAGAGCCAACCTGTCCGGAGCCGTGGCGACTATCAGCGGCAAAGACCTCAATGCCCGTCCGGTCGTTTCGGCAGCCAACGCGCTGCAAGGCGCCGACCCTTCCGTGAACATCACCTTCGGAACCGGATCACCCGAATCCTCCTATTCGATCAATATCCGCGGTTCGATTTCCCTCAATAGCGGTTCGCCGCTCGTATTGGCCGACGGCGTGGAGGTGAGTCTCAGTCAGATCAACCCCAACGACATCGAATCCGTATCCGTGCTCAAAGACGCCTCGTCATGCGCCATCTACGGCGCCAAGGCTTCGGCCGGCGTAGTGCTCATCACGACCAAAGCGGGCAAGAAAGGCCAACGGGCCCATGTCACCTACAACGGGCGCTTCGGCTGGGCCAAGAATACCACTTCGACCGACTTTATCGATACGGGTTACGACCACGTGCGTATCGTCAACCAGTTCATGAACGACTCGTCGGACGGCACGATGGACATTTTCCGCTACACCGAAGAGAACGGAGGTCTGCAAAAACTCTACGAGCGTCGCAACGACCGTACGCCGCACCCCGATCGTCCATGGGTCGAAGTCGGCAACGACGGCAAGTACTATTACTACGGCAACTTCGACTGGTACGGCTATTTCTACAACCGCGTGCGGTCGCAGCAGGAACACAACCTCTCTCTCTCGGGCAGTACGGACAAAGTATCCTACTACGCAAGCGGCCGTTTCTACCAACAGTACGGCATGTTCAACATCAACAAGGACAAGTTCAACGACTATGCCTTCCGCACCAAGGTATCGGCCCGGATAGCTCCGTGGCTGAAATACTCGAACAACACCAGCTTCGACACCACGGACTACAAGTACGGCGGCCATCAGGACTACGAAGGCACGATCAACGCCCTGCAATCGAACATCTGCGCCGCATTCCTTCCCTACAACCCCGACGGCACGATCGTACAATACGTCAACCAACTGGGCAAGAACTCCCCGATCGGAGCCGGCCGCGGAGGACAGATGACCGCCGACCGTTCGAAAAACACGCGCGAGAAACGCTACCTCACCTTCTCGAACCAGTTCGACGTCACGCTCTTCAAAAAGCTCGTCCTCACAGCGGTCTACGACTACCGTCAGCGGGACAATCTCTTCAAATACCGCAACAACACGTTCGAATATTCGCGCCAGCAGGGCGTCGTGGAGACGTTCACGTCGGGATCGGTCGAAAATTCCTACCGCGAGATACACCAAACCTACAAAGGACATAACGTCAACATCTACGGAACTTACGAGAATTCGTGGGGCGGCCACAATCTGAAAATCACAGCCGGAGGCCAATACGAAGACTACCGCTCAACCTCGCTCGACGCAAAACAGACCGACCTGTCGAGCGACGACATCGACTCCTTCACGGTAGCGACGGGCCCCATCACCCTCTCGCAATCGATCACGGCCTACCGTACGCTGGGATTCTTCGGACGTGTGAATTACGACTACAAGGGCCGCTACATTTTCGAGGCGAGCGCCCGCGGCGACGGTTCGTCGCGCTTCGAGTCCGACCATCGCTGGGGATTCTTCCCCTCTGCGTCGGCCGCATGGCGCATCAGCGAGGAGTCGTTCTTCACCCCGGCACGGGACATCGTCGACAACCTCAAATTGCGTCTTTCGGTAGGCAGTCTGGGCAATCAGCAGGTATCCAACTATGCCTACATCGAGCAGATCAGCACCGACAATCAGATGAACTATACCTTCGACGGACAGGAAAAAGCCTTTTATGCCAACGTCACGGATCCGCTCTCGTCAGGTCTGACGTGGGAAACCGTAACCACCTACGACGTCGGACTCGACGTAGGCCTTCTGAACAATCGTCTCAATTTCACCGGAGACTATTATATCCGCGATACGAAGGACATGCTCACCACTTCGCTCACGCTGCCCAGCGTCTTCGGCGCCAATACCCCGAAAGCCAACTGCGCCGACCTGCGCACAAAGGGCTGGGAGATCTCGCTGAGTTGGCAAGACGAATTCCAACTGGCGGGGAAACCCTTCTCGTACCACGTATCGGCTTCCGTGGGTGACTACATTACCAAAATCACCAAATACCACAATCCTGATCGGGTGATCTCCGACCGCTACGAAGGTCAAACGCTGGGCGAAATCTGGGGATACCACGTCGAAGGTCTGTTCAAAACCGACCGCGAAGCCGCCGAATACCAGGCCTCGATCGACGACAAGGCGGTCAATAACCGCGTCTATCAGAACAAAGGGCCTGCCGGCAACCGTCTTCGCGCGGGCGATGTCCGTTTCGCCGACCTCGACGGCAACAACATCATCTCCGAAGGTTCGGGCACCGTGGACGATCCGGGCGACAAACGCATCATCGGCAACTCGCTGCCCCGTTACAACTACTCGTTCCGGCTGGGTTTCAACTGGATGGGATTCGACATATCGGCCTTCTTCCAGGGCATCGGACGTCGCGACTGGTATCCGGCTGCCAACCAAGCCTCCTTCGACTTCTGGGGCCCCTATGCCTTTCCGCCCACTTCGTTCATCCACAAGGACTTTTATTCGAACTGCTGGTCGGAGGATAATCGCAATGCCTACTTCCCCCGTCCGCGCGGCTACAATGCCTACTCCGGCGGTGCGTTGGGCGAGAAAAACGACCGCTATCTTCAAAATCTCGCCTATCTGCGTCTGAAAAATCTCACGATCGGCTATACCGTACCCGAGAATCTCACTCGCAAAATCGGTATCAGCCGCGCCCGCATCTATTTTTCGGGTGAAAACCTCTGCTATTGGTCGCCGCTGAAAAAACACAACAAGACCATCGATCCCGAGCTGGCCGGATCGAGCGGTACGAACAAGGCCAACTCCGGAACAGGATACGCCTATCCCAAAACGCTTTCCATAGGCGTCGACATCAGCTTCTAACGCATAAAGAAAACGACAGATGAAAACACTGCAAAAAATATTGGCAACGATCCTGCTGGGCGCCGCATGTTCCAGCTGCGACCTGACCCTTATTCCCGAAGATACGGTCACTCCGCAGACCTTCTTCAAGACAGAAACCGATCTGCGGCTGTGGACCAACCAGTTCTATACGATGCTCGAATCACCCGACAACGCCGCCGGCCTCAATGCCGACGACATGGTCGACAAGAGCATGGGCGACGTAATATCGGGAACCCGCATGGCCTCCAACGAAAAAGGTTGGACCTGGACCGCCCTGCGCAAAATCAACTACTATCTGGCGAATTCGCATAACTGCACCGACGAAGCCGTCCGCACCAAGTACGACGGCGTGGCCTACTTCTTCCGCGCCTATTTCTACTACGAGAAGGTACTCCGCTACGGCGACGTACCCTGGTACGAGCAGGTCATCGGCTCCGAAGAGGAGGAGTTGCTGAAAAAGCCCCGCGAAGATCGCGGCATCATCATGGATCACGTGATGAACGACCTCAAAAACGCAATCGAAATGCTGCCCCGCGAAAAGGATGTCGCCCGCGTAACCCGTTGGTCGGCCCTGGCTCTCAAATCGCGTATCGCCCTCTACGAAGGCACGTGGCGCAAATACCGGAATCTGCCCGATGCCGACAAGTATCTGCAACTGGCCGCCGACGCCGCATCGACCTTCATCTCCGAAAGCGGCTACTCGCTCTACAAGGAGGGAACGGAACCCTATCGGGATCTCTTTTGCAGCGACGACGCCAAACAGGAAGAGGTCATTCTGGCCCGCATCTACAACTTCGAAGGACTGAATCTCTCCCACAACGTGCAGTTCAACATCCGCAACTCCGCAGCAGGTTTCACGCGCCGTTTCATGAACCATTACCTCATGGCCGACGGTTCGCGCTTCACCGAAAAAGAGGGACACGAAACGATGTCCTACACCGAAGAGACCGCCGGACGCGACCCCCGTATGGCACAGACCGTACTCTGTCCGGGCTACATCGCCAAAGGCGAGGAGTCGGTCACGGCGAACGACATGACGGCGATGACAGGATACGAACCTATCAAGTTCGTCTCGACGGCGGCCCACAGCGGAGCGTCGAAAGGCACCTCCGACTGGCCGTTGTTCCGTACGGCGGAGGTCTATCTCAACTACGCCGAAGCCAAAGCCGAACTGGGAACGCTGACGAAAGACGACCTGCTCATTTCGATCGACAGAATCCGCGACCGGGCCGGCATGAAGGGGCTCGACATGGCCGCTGCCAACGCCAATCCCGATCCCTTCCTCCTGGCCTGCTATCCCAATGTCACCAAAAGCGAAAACACGGGAGTCATCCTCGAAATCCGTCGGGAGCGCACGATCGAACTCGTGATGGAAGGGCTGCGCATGTGGGACATGTTCCGCTGGAAAGAGGGTGCGCAACTGGTCAACGAAACCAACCCCTACTACGGAATCTATTTCTCCGGACCGGGACTCTACGACATGGACGGCGACGGCAGGAACGACCTCGAACTCTATGTCGACAAGCAGACCAGCAGTCCGGCCGACGGATTGACGGTACTGCGCATCGGATCGGACATCATTCTCTCCGACATGGCGGAAAACCGCGGTTACGTGGTGGCGTGGAGTACGCTGAAATACACTTGGAACGAGGAACGCGACTACCTGTGGCCCATTCCGGCCGACCAGCGCGTACTGACGGGCGGACTGCTGACCCAAAATCCCGGATGGACCGACAGCACCGATTTCGACTGACGCTTTCGCAACCCGATAAAATCAAAAGACAATGAAACGAACTCTGATAACATCACTTTTGGCATCGGCTCTTCTTTTCGGCGGCGGATGCAGCGACGACTTCGACGACTCCGCCCTGTGGAAAGGGGTCGACGAGATATACAACCAACTCACGGAACTCGAAAAACAGGCCGATCAACTCAACGACCAGATCCGGCTGCTCTCGTCCATCGTCAACGGCGGAGCCATAACCTCGATCACGCAGGACGCCGAGGGCAACGACGTCATCCGGTTCAAGGGGGCCGACAATATCGAACACAGCGTCACCGTCGCCACGAAGGACGACGTCTCCTCGGCACCGATCCTCGGTACGAAAGAGGAGAACGGCGTACTCTACTGGACGACTACCGTCGACGGAAACACCGATTTTCTGAAAGACACCGACGGCTCGAAAATCCCCGTTGCGGGGCGTACTCCCGAAATGGCCGTCGACAAAGAGGGTTACTGGACCCTCAACGGCCGGCGATTGACCGATGCGTCGGGAAACCCGGTGAAAGCCGAAGGAAAGCAGACGTCGCTCATCACAGGAATCTCGCGCGACGACAACGGCAACGCCATCTTCACGCTGGGCGACGGATCGACCGTATCCGCACCGATATTCGACGCCTTCAACATCGTCTTCAAGATCGGCGACACCGTCTTCGACGACGAGTACACCGTCGAGGACGTTTCGCAGCCACTCACGATCGGTTACGAGATCACGGGCGAAAAGGCCGACGAAGCGATCCTGAAAATAGTGCGCTGCGAGCAGCTCGAGGCCGTAGTCGACACCTCGGCCGAAACCGTCGTCGTAACCTTCGAAGCGCCTTTCGAAGAAGGATGCTTCGCCCTGATGCTCTGCGACCTGCAAGAGAACGTGCTGATCCGCATGGTGCGTCTGGCGTCGGCGAGCGCCAAACCCGAATATTACGGTATCAAAACCGCGGACGACCTGCGCGAATTCGCCCGGGCCGTAAATACGGGGCGCAACTACGACCGCTATCGCGATGAAACCGGCGACGTCGTTCTGCTGGACGATGTCGACATGAACGGGATCACCGAATGGACCGCCATCGGAACGACCGAACACCCCTTCTCCGGCAAGTTCAACGGCAAAGGCCATACGATCCGCAACATCGCATGGACGGCCGATGCCGCGAAATCGACGGCGCACGGTCTGTTCGGCGTACTGAATCAGGCCTCCGTCCGGAATCTCACGGTCGGCGGCTCGGGCGATCGGATCATCGTCCGGGGGACTGCCGCAGCCGGTACGGCCATCGCGGGCGTAGCGGCGTTCGCTACGGAATCGGTCATCGAAAACGTCGCCAACAACGTCTCGATCTCGTTCGAAGGCGAAGACCCCGCCGACACGCCGGTGATGCTTGCCGGCATCGTCGGACAGATGTCCGGAACGACTCTCGGCGGACAATCCGCCGAAGCGGGGTGTACCAATAACGGCGACATCACCTCAGGAGCGATCGCCAACACCGGAAACGGAGGCAAAGGCATGCAGGTAGCCGGCATCTGTGCGTACATCAAAAATACAGACGGCAACTTCATGGGTCACTGCACCAACAACGGACGCGTGAACGCACCCTCCGGACGCGGCGGAGGGCTGGCCGGAACTTTCGAGAAGGGAACCATCGCCAACTCAACGAACGCCGGACTCGTCGAAGACGACGCAGTCGGACAGTACGCCGGACAGAAGGACAAATACGGCATCAAACGCATGGGCGGTCTGGTCGGAGGTTCGACCTCGGCGGAGTGCATCATCGAGAACTGTACCAATTCCGGAAACGTCATCTCGCACCTCGGCTGCCGTACGGGCGGATTCGCGGGGCACAACGCCGGCACGATCCGCACCTGCAAGAACACCGGCGCCATCATCGGCAACGTGACCGTCGCCGGTTCGGACTATCACGGTCCCGGATGGGCCTGCGGCTATAACAAGAGTGCATCTCTCATCTCGGACTGCATCGGACACGGATTCGTCGGCGATTACGACACGTACAAAGACTCCCCGACGACGGCTCCCGCAGCCATGCACACCTCGGCCGTCTGTCACAAACGTTCGAACTACGACACAGAGGAAAACACCGTGGACTGGACGCTTCCGTCCTACTACGATTGGGAGCTCAAACAGACCGTCGCACTTCACCCCGGAGTGAAATACACCTACTACGAATTCACCAACCTACCGCGTAAAATGCACGTACTGGAACTCGACCTGACGAACGACGCCGTGGAGATATCCACCTCGATGGCCGACGACCTCGTACCCAATCCCAACGGCAACAACAACAGCAACAACGGCAAAAACATCCGCGAGACACTCTCGGAAAACTGCAACCGGAAGCGTGCCGAAGGACAAAACATCATCGCCGGCATCAATTCGGGCTTCTTCAATTCGCATGACGGATTCCCCCGCGGACTGCACATCGAGGAGGGACGCCCCGACTTCGTCAACAACAAGAGCGTCCGCACGTCGCTGACCAACCATGCGAATGCCTTCACTTTCTTCAAGGATCGTACGGTGAGCTGCGGCAAAAAGACCTTCTCCGGCAAAATCGAAGTCGGCGGTACGGAATACGAATACCACTCGATCAACGACACGATCCTGCGTTCGGGCAGCACGTTGCAAGAAGCCAACCTCTATACTGCACGATACAAGAAAATACCCCATCCCGACGCTCCCTCGCTGACCAATACGCTCTCCAAAAAGGCGCTCTACGTCGTCGCGAAAAACAAGTCGGGCAATCCCGTGACGGTCAACGACGGCTGGTTCGAAGCCACTGTAACCCAGATCGCGGACGGTCGTTCGACGGAGCTCGCCGAAGCGCCCTATCTGACGGCCCTCGACGAGTGGGCCGTACAGCTCACCGGCGCGACGGCCGAAACGCTCGCCGGAAAACTCTCCGTGGGTTCGACGCTCCGCATCCGCGCAGACGTGACGGTCAACGGAATCTCGACCCCTATTCTGACACAGAACTCCACGATGTATCAGTTCATGGTCGACGGCGAAGACAAGAGTTTCGACACAGACAAATACGACCCGATGACTTACGTGGGCATCGACAAGGCCGGAACGAAAGTCTGCTTCTTCGTCATCGACGGCCGTCAGGACTGGATTTCGATGGGCGTAAAATTCTATGAAATGGTCCGCATCGCCCAAAAATTCGACTGCTGGAACGTAACGAGATTCGACGGCGGCGGTTCGACGGCCATGTGGCTCTACACCGACGGCGCCGGCAAGGTGGTCAACCAGCCGTCCGATGCGAAAGGCGAACGCTCGTGCATGAACTACCTCCACGTGCGGATCAAACAATAATCCCATAAACAGCAAGAAAAATGAGAAAGTTTTCGAACATCATATCGCTCGCCGCATGTTTCGTTCTTCTTTGGGGATGCGACGAATACGACGACGGAGAGCTGCGGCAAAACATCGATGCCATCGAGCAGGAACTCACGGAGACCGAAAAGCGTGTCGAGCGACTGAACGAAGAGATGAATTCGCTTTCGGCGTTGATCAACAGCAGCTTCATCTCCTACCTCAAACAGGACGACGAGGGCAACTACGTCATCAGCTACCGCGACCACGGCGGCGAAACGAAGACCGTTACCCTCGCCACGCAGGACGACGTGGTAACCGCTCCGATCGTCGGTGCCGGCGAATTCACCGACGGGAAACTCTACTGGCGCACGACCGCCGACAACGGCAAGACCTATCAGTGGCTGCTCGACAAGGAGGGCAAGATGATGCCCGTGGGCGGCGTACCTCCCGCGATGGACATCGATGCCGAAGGATTCTGGATCGTCGACGGCCAGCGTCTCACGGACAAGGAAGGCAATCCCATACTGGCCAACGATGTCAGCAACACCCTCTTCCAGAAGGTGGAGACCGACGAAGAGAGCGGTATGGTCCGCTTCACGCTCGCCGACGGAAGCACCTTCGAGATTCCGGTGTTCGAAGCCCTGAGCATCCGGTTCGATGCAGCTCCCGTAACGGCCGTCCCCGATCGTTCGATACCGGTCGAAATCGAATACACCGTAGCGGGCAGCGAAGCCGAAACGGCGTATGTCGACTACTTCACGGCATGGAACGTAACGGTGAAAATCGACAAATACACCCGTACGATCTCGGTGAAGCTGGACGAAAATGCCGAAGAAGGCAATGTCGTCGTCATCGCCTCGGCCGGCGGCAATACCGTTCTCAAACCATTATTCTTCACCTATGGAACGGCCCAGATCGACCCTCCGACGTGGGATCCGCAGTTCGGAACGGGAGCGGAGGTGGCCCTCGAAGGCGAATTCACGGAATTCGACATCAGGGTGTCGGCCAACATCGACTATGAGGTAACGATCGCAGAGGAGTGTCAGTCGTGGCTCAAACCCGCCCCCAAGACACGCGCGGAGACGGTCACGACGACCCACTCGTTCGTAGCCGACTACTATGAAAACGACAGCGGCGCTGACCGCAAAGGCTCGATCACATTCTCGAATCGCCCCTACGGCATCACCGTAACGCTCGGCGTCCGCCAATCGCCGGTCGTTCCCGACACCCCGACCGAACCGGGCATCGCAACGGGCGCAGACCTCGTGGCCTTTGCCAAGGCCGTCAACGCCGGCGGAAGCACGGATCGTTGGGAGAACGCTTCGGGAGAGGTGGTGCTGCTCAACGACATCGATCTGACGGAACTTACCGAATGGACCCCGATCGGACAGGGCAAGGCCACCGGATCGCCCTCCTACAATACGTTGACAAACCCCTTCACGGGCGTGTTCGACGGCCAGGGTTTCACGATCAAGGGAATCCGATGGACCTTCAACGTCGAGAACGAGACGACCCATCTCCACGGCCTGTTCGGAGCGATAAAGGACGCTACGATCAAAAACCTCAAACTGGGCGCCGCAGGGGATCAAATTACCCTCGTGGGTACGAGTCAGAACGTCGTATCGGCCGGTGCACTGGCGGGTTACGCCGAAGGATCGACGATCGTCAACGTCACCAACAATGTCTCGGTGATCCTCACGGGCGACAATCCCGACGCCACGCTGATGATGCTCGCCGGTATCGCCGGATGCATCAAGTCCACGACCATCGGCGGCGAAACGAAAGACGACGCCGTCATCAACAACGGCGATGTGAAGACCGGTCGCATCACCAACACAGCCAACGGGGGTACGGGTATGAACATCGGAGGCATTTGCGCCTTCACGCTCGGTGCGGGAACCAAGCTCAACTACTGCACTAACAACGGCGAAATAAGCGCTCCCACAGGACGCGGCGGCGGTCTGGTCGGCACGCTAGGCGGCAGTACGACCGAAGAGAACGGCACGGTGATCGCCAACTCGACCAACAACGGAACGATACAGGACGATGCCATCGGTCAATACGGCGGCAGCAAGGACTACTACAACTATAAGCGCATGGGCGGTCTGGTCGGCGGTACGGTTACCAACAACAACCTCCGCATCGAATACTGCACCAACAACGGCAATGTCTTCTCGCAACTGGGATGCCGTACGGGAGGTTTCGTAGGCCACAATCAGGCGACGATCGTCGGTTGCGTGAACAAGGGAACGATCCTGGCCAACATCACCTACGCCTCCGGCGAACCACAACACGGACCCGGTTGGGCCTGCGGTTACAGCGGCAAGAAGCTCGTCACACAATGCGCCAAGGGAGGTCGTGTCGGCGAATGGGATACCTACAAGGACAATCCGGGCAGCGCTCCCGAGGCCACGAACGACAACGCCCTGTGCTACAAGAACGGCGATTATTTCGATCCGTCGCAGAACTACTAACGCTTAATTCAGACATCCATGAAACGATTTCTATATCTCTTGCTCCTCACGGCGACAACCTTCGTCTACGGATGCAGCGACTACGACGATTCGCAACTCAGCGGACGTCTCGACGACATCAAGGAGCGGATCGCAAAACTTCAAGACCGCATCGCCTCGCTCAACAGTCAACTCGCCGACCTGAGCGAACTGACATCGGGCAACGTCATCACGGAGATGACCGAAGACTCCGAAGGCAATTATATCATCACCTACAAGGACAACAAGAACGAGGAGAAGAGCATCGTACTGGCCACTGTCGACCAGATGCTCAACGTCCCGCTGCTCGGTGTCGAACTCGACCCGCAGAACAATCTATATTACTGGACCGTAACGGCTGACGGCAAGACTTCGCCGCTGCTCGACAAAGCCGGCGAAAAGGTGCCCGTAAGCGGATACACGCCCGAAGTATCGGTCGACGCCGAGGGATTCTGGACCGTCAACGGCGAACGGTTGAACGACGCCGAAGGAGATCCGATCGAAGCCAACGACGGCGAAAGCTGCCTGTTCAAGGATATTGCCCGCGACGCCAACGGCAACCTGTCGCTGACGCTCGGCGACGGGAAGGTCATCACGCTCCCCATCCAGCAGGTACTGAATCTCACGCTCTCGACAGCAATCAACACCACCGTCGTCGACCCGACGGTTCCCGCAACCATCGAATATGAACTCCACGGCGAACATGCCGCGGAAGCACTGGTCGGCATCGCCGAGGCCGAAGGGGTCGAAATCGTCCTGGACAGGAAACAGCAGCGGATCACCGTCACCTTCCCGACCGGATTCGACGATGGATATATGATCGCAATGGCCTACGACATGCAGGAGCATACGGTACTGCGACCGGTATTCTTCACCAAGGCGACGAGTGATCGGATCGAGATCCGCACGGCCGAAGAACTCGTGCAATTCGCCGAAAACGTCAATGCCGGAACGGGCGCACAGCGAATGACCGCCGTATTGATGAACGACATCGATATGACGAAGATCGCGTCGTGGATTCCCATCGGCAACGGTTCGTTCGTCGCCACGGCTTCGGAATCGAAAGTCGAGGGTGCGGCTTTCGAAGGGACGTTCGACGGTCAGGGCCACGCGCTGCTGAACTGCAAGATGACCGGAGCACTCACCTCGGACAATCAAGTCTACGGACTGTTCGGCATCCTCAAAGGCGCCACGGTACGGAACCTCGTATTGGGTGCCGAAAGCGGCGACACGGGGTCGTTCACCGTTTCGGGCAACGGAACGACCTCGACCGGCGTCATCGCCGGCGCCTGCGTCGACTCGAAGATCGAGAAATGCACCAGCTATCTACCGATGGTTTGCGAAGGCAACAACTCGGCAAACAAGCTGATGACCATGGGGCTCGTCGGCTTCGTCTACGGCGCCGGCACGAGCGAGGATACCGTTTCGCAACTGACCGATTTGACAAACTACGGTGCACTGAAAGCGGATCCGGGTGCCGCCAACGCCAACGGATTCACCTCGACTCAGGTCGGAGGCATCGCCGGATTCTCGAACACCTCCCGCACATCGACCTTCGCCAATCGGTTCCTGCGCTGCATAAATCACGGAGACATGACCGTTTCGACAGGACGCGCTTCGGGCATCGTCGCCGCAGCCAACACCTTCACGCACATCGTCGAATGCGAGAACTACGGCGACATGATGAATACCTATGCGGGCTCCAAGGGCGGACGTCTGGGCAACATCACCTGCATCCTCGGCACCCAGTCGATCATAAACGGCTGCACCAACCACGGCGACGTCGTGACGACCAACTCCCAATCCCACGCCGGAGGACTGCTCTGTCTGTCCAATGCCACAGACTGCGAAATCATCAATTCGGCCAACTACGGCAACGTAATCTCCGACCTCACGACCTACCGCGGCACGCTCGTAGCCAATATCAACAGCCTCGGAAAGATGGACAACAACATCGCAGGCGGCGGAATAGGATCCTACAACGGCGGCGACTACGAAATGGTCGCCATCAACGAAATGAACTTCATGGATTATATCGGAAAGATCAAGGCCGGCAACGAAGAGCGCGTGACCAATACCAAGTACGGAGGCGAGGTCTCGACGGCCAAAGGCATTCGCACGGCCGACGATCTCGTGGCTCTCGCGGCTGCGGTCAACTCCGGCAAGCCGCTCGGCGAATGGCAAAACGAAAACGGAGAGATCTGCCTGCTGACCGACATCGACATGTCCGAGGTCGCCGAATGGACACCCATCGGCAAGGCAACCTTCGTCATCGCAAACAACAAACTCACGGTCTCCGGAACCCCCTTCGCAGGACATTTCAACGGCCAGGGCTACCGGATCCGCAATCTGAAAATGGTCGCTGCGAACAGCGAGGAGGGGGCTACATACGGATTGTTCGGAACTTTGGCACCCGGCGCCGTGATCGAGAATTTCTCGTTCGACACAGGCTGTTCGTTCACCGTCGCGTCCACAGCCGGTTCATCGAACGGCGTAGTGGCCGGACTGGTTTACGACGCTACGGTGCGTGACATCACGAGCAGCGCTCCGATGCTTTTCCAGGGTGCGGCGGGCAATGTCCGCATCACGATGGCCCTGATAGGAACGGCCTTTGCCGAAACAGCCAACGTCACGATCGACAACGTGAACAACAACGGCACGATCACGGCCGAAAACCGAGACAACAATACGAACGGAGGCGCCACGGGCTACCACATCGCCGGCATTGCGGGATTCACCACCAACGACGGGGCTTCGCAGCAGAAAGTCATCATCTCCGACTGCATCAACTACGGCGACATCACCTCCGCGACAGGACGCACCGCGGGCATCGTCGCAGCGGCCAACCGCTATACCCAACTGGCCAACTGCGTAAATCACGGCAAGCAGCTGAACACTTGTCCGAAAAACGATGCGGGACGTTTGGGTAACATCGCCTGCAACATGGGCGCAGGGTCGTCGATGATCGGATGTTCGAACTACGGCGATCTCACCTCGACGACCGGTTCCCGCTGCGGCGGCATCACGTCGGCGGCAGGCGACGCGACCTTCGAGAACTGCGCCAACTACGGTACGATCCTGACCGACAGCCCCTATCGAGGTGTATTCTGGGGGTATAACAACGCCGTGGCACAATGGACCGACTGTACGGCCGGCGGCAAGGTCGGAACCTACAACGCCAATGCTCCCGTTTTCGACTCCTATGCCGATGCCGAGCAAGCCAACTACCTGGGGAAACAAGGAGCGAACCAATCGACCCTTACGAATATCGCCTACCAAATCGGAAACTCGGGCGGAGGAAGCGCGGGCGGCGACGCGGAACTGCGCATTCTCTTCATCGGGAACAGTTTTACGAAAGATGCCGTGGAGCATCTGCCCGGCATTCTGAAAGCCATGGGCATCGACAAGGTGAAGATGACACACATGTATTACGGAGGGCGTACGGTTCCCGAATACAACAACGGCTTCGCCACCGTGAACGACTACCGTTGCTACGAATGCAATCCGGGAGCGGCCGGCTGGACCGAATCGATGAACAAGACGATCAAAGAGGTAGCCGCTTCGGAGCAGTGGGACGTCGTGACCATCCAGGAACACACGGGCAAGGTCAACGCATGGAAGTGGACCTCGGCCGAGAAAGAGGCTTTGCAGGGACTCATCGACAACGTCAAGTCAACGCAAACCGGCGCCATGCCCAAGTTTTACTATATTCTGTCGCAGGCCTATGCCGATCCCGCACTCGTCAGCTATTCGCAACAGACGGTGATCGTCAACAACTTCGCCTCGTCGCAGACGGACATGTACGCCGCCATCGTCGCACAAGGCCAAAAAGTAATGAGCGAAGTCGCATTCGACGATGTGATCGCCACAGGCACCGTCCTGCAAAATCTCCGCACGTCGAAACTCCAAAACGCGATGGACATGACCCGCGACGGGTACCACATGGACTACGGCATTTCGCGTTATGCCGCATCGTGCGCCGTATTCGAAAAACTGATCTCGCCTGCCTTCGGAGGTGTGACGCTCGACGGAAATCCGTTCCGCTATACGACATCGAATACCACCCACGGCAGCTATTCGACCCCTGTTACCGAGGCGAATGCCCCGATCGCCCTGCAAGCAGCGCGCTATGCCCTGACTACGCCCTACGCCGTCACCGACATGTCCCACATCGGGCAGGAAAGACCCGATAACGGCATCGAGGACACGGAATTCGAGGAGGACCAGAACAAAGAATAATTTTGCAGAAAAAATGAAAAAAACATATATCATCCTATTCGGCGCAGCATTGCTGCTCGGAAGCTGCACCCGAAATCCCGAAACCGACGAACCGACTCCGCCCCACGCCTCATCAGGACTCGTCATCAAAGCCTCCTGCACTCCGGCAACGCGAACCGACATCATCGAAGGAAAAAGCACATGGGAAGTCGGCGATCGCATTACGGTCGTCTACGACGGTACGGCCTATGTCTACACGGCTACCGAAGCGGGTGCCACGACCACCTTCGCCAGCGATACGGGGATCACGGCCTACGACCCCTCGAAACCGCTGACGGCCTACTATCCCGTCACGACCGTCGAAAGCACCGTTGCGGTGGAACCCCAGCGTACAATCACCCTGCAAGGCACGGAGCAGACCAACACGGCCTGCGCACCGCTGGTCGGGACACCGCTCGATAAGAATCTTGCGGAGGGTGCACTCCATGTCTCGTTCCGCAATATCTTCTCGGTCATCGAACTGCGCATCGATGCCGGCGAATTGGATAGTCCGGCGCAATCGCTCGCCGTGGAACCCGCCTCGCAGGAGGACTTCGACGGCTATCTGACCTTCACAGGTACGGTCGACCCTTCGACCCTCGCCCTCACGCCGGCCCCCGGCGGAACGGGATCGAAACTGACGTTGCATTTCCCCGATAACGCCGATCTGACCCGTCCCCAGACAATCAAGTTCCCCGTAGGGCGCTTCATCTCCGAGGCCGGTCTGAAACTCACGCTCACGACGACCGACGGCAGAACCTACACAAAAAACATCTACAAATCGGGAATACGCACCTACAACGAGAAGAACGGTATCTTCTCGGCCCGCCATCTCGCCAAAGCGCTCTACGCCTTCGCGTCTCCGGGCGGTATCGAGACGGCCGACGATCTCATCGAATTCGCCGCGGCAGTCAATGCGGGCGAAAGTCTCGCCCCCTGGCAAGATGAACGAGGCTTCGTCGTACTGCTCAACGACATCGACATGACCGGCATCGAAACGTGGACACCGATCGGCGATGCGGTCTGTCCGCTGACGGGCACCAACGCATTGACGATCGAGTCGGGACGTCCATTCACGGGCTTCTTCGACGGGCAGGGGCACTCGATCCGTAATTTCCACATGGTATGCGACAACTCGACTCCCAACCGCGCATGGGGATTCTTCGGCGCATTGGGCCCCGGAGCCGTCGTCGAAAATCTCGTCTTCGACGCCTCCTGTTCGCTGGCGGTCAAAGCCTCGAAAGGCACCGACTGCGGCATTCTGGCCGGCGTGGTCTACGACGCTACCGTGCGCAATATCGTCAACAACGCCCCGATGTCGTTCGACGGCTCGGCAGGCAACGTCCGCATGACGATGGGCATGGTCGGACTCGCCTTCGCCAGCAAAGGCGTCGTACTCGACCGCCTGACCAACGAAGCCGCCCTCACGTCCGAAGACGGCGGCAATACCGGCAACGGAGCGACGGGCATACACGTCGGCGGCATCTGCGGGTTCAGCACCAACCTCGCCAGTTCGGCCAACCCCGTAATCTTCAACGGATGTATCAACCGCGGCGACCTCACGACAAAGGTCGGACGTGCTTCCGGCATCGTCGCCGCAGCCAACCGCTACACGCACCTGACCGACTGTACCAACTACGGACTCAACGACAACGCCTTTCCCAGATCGGGATACGCCCGCCTCGGCAACATCACCTGCATCACCGGACCGGGAATCAAATTCACCAACGTCGTGAACCGCGGCGATCTAATCAGCCGTACGAAGGGGGCCGCCGGCGGCATTCTCTGTCTGGTAAACCACAACGACAACGAATTCATCGGATGCGAGAGCTACGGCCGTGTCATCTCCGACCGCCCCGACAACGACTACAAGGGAACCTTCTTCGGACAGTGTAAAAAAGCCGCGAAGTTCCGAAACTGCATCGCACAAGGTGACGTGGGAACCTACAACGGAGGCGATTGCATCATGACGGGCGTCAACGCCGACAACTACATGGACTATCTCGGCGCCTACGACGCCTCGGCAGTCGACGTCACTCCGGCGAACATCCTCTATCGTCCTGCCGGAAACTGATATAAGAAAACGAAGTCTTCATCCAACGATAACCTATGAAACGAAAAATCACTCATCTGCTGATTCTCGCCGCTGCTCTCACCGGAGCAGCGTGCGGAGAACAGACCGCCCCGTCGCAAACCGGCGGCCGGACCGAAGCGATCGTCGCCGAACTGCACGATCCCGCATCGAAAAAAGTGTTGGTCGTCTCACACCGCGGCGACTGGCGCAACTGGCCCGAAAACT
>PPYE01293973.1_pt1 | contig 19707 bp, 15 predicted proteins | sample 1559881 | NCBI WGS metagenome assembly PPYE01 (sample SAMN08240022, study PRJNA423297) | Human gut metagenome, whole genome shotgun sequencing project. | reverse complement strand
TTATCTGCGCTTTTGGCTTAGCATCTGCCGCACCTCGCTCGCCGTATCGGCACTTAGAATTATGCGGTATTGCCATAGAGATAAAATCATAAAAAATAAGAATGCAGAGATGTAGAGGGAAAATACATCGCTGCATTCTTTTGTCTTTTTTTTGGGGGGGGAGACAAAAAGGTGCGTGATAAAGTGGAACTCGTAAGGGGCGATGCTGGCATCGTCCATTAGGTGAACCTTGCCGTATATCTCATTATGGCATATACAGCGAGGCCCCGGAACGGTCAAGACCGTTCCCTACAGCTTATTTTATATTGCGATGCAAACATACAAATGATCTGTAGGGCGGGATGCCCTCTTCCCGCCGCGGAGAAGCCTTGCTGATTGCTAGACCTCCTCCAAGTATGCCATTGTGACACAAACTGCAAACAAAAGATTTCATAGAAACATCCCTCCATTAAATCCCGATTTGCCGGAACCGCTGCAATTTTCATGTTTGGCCCCATTAAATTCCGGTTTATCAAAATACAGGCCGGTTTATTTCAGAACCTCATTCCACTTGCCATCATCCTGATAGAAGAAATATACCAAGGATAACAGGTTCTGTTCTGCTCATGGGGGACCTCCAAAGGAATGTTACTGTTTGCCCAGCTGCCAGAACGCAACGGCGCTGGCGGCGGCAACGTTGAGGGAATCGACCCCGTGGGACATGGGGATGCGCACCGTGTAATCGCAGGCGGCAATGGTGGTGTGGGCAAGGCCATCACCCTCGGTGCCCAGCACGATGGCCAGCTTTGGCTCGGCGGCCAGGGCGGCATCGTCAATGGAAACCGAAAGGTCGGTCAGCGCCATGGCGGCGGTCTTGAAGCCGAGAGCGTGCAGCTGCTGCATGCCCTGCTCCGGCCAGTCGGCGGCGGTGGAGCCGATCTGGGTCCAGGGCACCTGGAACACGGTGCCCATGCTGACCCGCACGGCCCGGCGGCACAGCGGATCGCAGCAGGAGGGTGTGACGAGCACGGCATCCATGTTCAGGGCGGCAGCACTGCGGAAGATGGCCCCGATGTTGGTGGAATCCACAATGCCTTCCAGCACGGCCACCCGGCGGGCATTGCGGCAGACTTCCTCCACCGTGGGCAGCAGGGGACGGTGCATCGCGCACAGCACGCCGCGGGTCAGCTCGAAGCCGGTCAGCTGGGCCAGCATGGCGCGGTCAGCGGTATACACCGGGGCGTTCCCGCAGCGGGCCAGAACCTCGCTGGCCGGGCCGGTGATCTGCTTGCGTTCCATTAAAAAGGAGATAGGCTGATACCCGGCGTCCAGTGCGCGGGCAATCACCTTGGGGCTTTCGGCAATAAAAATGCCTTTTTCCGGTTCCAGGCGGCTGCGCAGCTGAGCCTGGGTCAACCGGGCGTAAACGTCCAGCTCCGGGGCGGCAAAATCAGTAATTTCAATCACGTTCGGCATACAAAAAGGCGCTCCTTTGCAAAGCTTTGCCTTTATTGTAGCACACCGCAGAAAATCTGGCAAAAAGCATTGACAGGACTAGATAGATGCAGTATCATCCAAATGGTTGATAGTACATCCAACTTGAAAAGGAGGCCAAACATGCAGGCAGAACAGAACAAGGACCCGACCGAGCGGCAGATGACCAAAATTGCGCGGGAAGCGGCCAAGTTTACCGTACAGATGATGAAAGCCGATGGCATTGGCACGGCAGAGTTTGATTTTATTCATCTGGTACGCCACAACCCCGGCATGACCCAGGCGGATGTGCGTGCGGCCCTGAAGATTGATAAGGGGGCTGCCGCCCGCCGTGCGGCCAGCCTAGAAACCAAGGGCTACCTGGTGCGCAAACCGAACCCGGACGATGGCCGCAGCCAGCTGCTGTATGCCACGCCCAAGGCCGAGGAACTGAAAAACTCCAAAGCTGCGATTGAAACCGTGTTTTATGCCTGGCTGGTGGAGGAACTGCCGGAGGCCGAACGGGACGCTTTTTGCAAAACGCTGGAAACCCTGTATTGGCGCAGCAAAAACCAGCGGCGGGCAGGGTTCCCGGATGTGACGGCGCGGGTGCAGCAGATGAATGGGGAGGAATTGCAGGATGAAGAACACGGAAAGCGCCCCGGTGCGCCAGCCAGACCGGGTGCTGAACTACTTCGAAAACCAGAGGCCGGTGCTGGCGGTGGTAACGGTATCGGGCCTGATCTATAACCTGGGTCTGGTGGTCGGCCCCTGGTTTGAAGGCCAGCTGGCCCAATGCCTGCTGGGCATTTTGAACGGGAACGAAACCTTTGCCGCCATGGCGGCGCTGTGTGCGGGCTATTTGATTGCCATTGCGGTGGTGCAGGGGTCGCGGTTCATCAAGCGGCTGTATGTGCGCAAGTTTGCCAACAACATCAACCGCAGCATGAAACAGGTGCTGTACGCCAATCTGGTGCGGAAAGACAAGGTTGAACTGGAACAGGCCGGCACCGGCACCCTGATGACCAAAGCTATTTCCGATGTGGACGCCTGTGCCGAGGGCATGCGCAAGTTCACCACGGAAATTTTTGATACTGGCATTGCCCTGCTGGCCTATGCCGTGATGCTGCTGGGGTACGACTGGCGGCTGGCGCTGCTCTGCCTGGTGTTTGCGCCGATCTCCTATTATATTGCCGAGCAGATGAAAACCCTGGTGCAGTGCACCGGCGCTGCCAACAAGGAGAGCACAGGCCGCCTGAGCGCCGCCACGCTGGACCGGGTGTCCGGCGCGCTGACCTACCGCGTGTATGGCTGTGAGCCGCAGCGCGATGCCGCGTATGAAGCCTGCCTGCAGGATTACGAGCGTACCGCCGTCAAAGCCGGGCTGCCGGTGGCCGCCATGCCGCCGCTGTACGGGGTCATCTCGATGACCGGCGTTCTGTTCATCTTTACCTTTGGCGCGCGCAATGTGGCGGGCACCGGCTGGGCCGCCTGGGATATTGCAGCGTTCACCACGTTCTTGTCCTGCTTTGGCAAATTGGCGGTCAAATCCTCCCACGCGGCAAAGCTGTTCAACGCGGTGCAGAAAGCCCAGGTATCCTGGGGACGCATCAAACCGCTGATGCGCCAGCCGGACCCCCTGCCGGAAGAGATCCCGGCCAAGCCGGAAACCCTGACCGTGAACAAGCTGGGCTTTGCCTACCGGGGCGAGGCACCGGTTTTGCAGGATGTTACCTTTACCGCTCAGCCGGGCCGGATTTTTGGCATTACCGGCGCGGTGGCCTGCGGCAAATCCACACTGGGCAAAGCGTTTTTGTGTGAGCTGCCCTATACCGGTTCCATCCAGTACGGCGGGCGTGAGATGGCCGGCATGACGGACGCGGAGCGCTGCGGCGTGGTTGGCTACCTGGGGCATGACCCCGAGCTGCTGAGCGACAGCATCCGCAACAACATCCTGCTGGGCAGAGATGACGACGCCTGGAAGTACCTGCGGGCTGTCTGCCTGGAGGATGAAGTAAAAGCCATGCCGAACGGCCTGGATACCCGCGTGGGCGATGGCGGCGTGCGCCTGTCCGGCGGGCAGCAGCAGCGCCTGGCTTTGGCCCGCACACTGGCCCACCCGCGTCCGCTGCTGGTGCTGGACGACCCGTTCTCGGCTCTGGACCGCAAAACAGAAGAACAGGTTTTTGCCAACCTGCGTAAAATGACCGCGGGCAGCGCCGTGCTGCTGATCAGCCACCGGCTGTACCTGTTCCCCCAGATGGACGGCGTGTTGTGGATACAGGACGGCAAAGCAGTCTGTGCAGCCCACGAGGAACTGATGGTGCAGAACCCGCAGTATGCCGCGCTGGTGAACGCCCAGGAAGGAGGCGAGCAGGATGAACCGGAAAAATGAGACCGTGCGCAGCGTTGTGCTGGATACCGTGCGCCGCCAGCCGCTGCTTTGCACCGCGCTGGTGCTGGCCGTGGCCGGTGCGGTGGCGGCAAGCCTGCTGCCGCCGCTGGTACTGGGCCGCGTGGTGGACCGCCTGACGGCCCGGCAGGCGGTGCCCTTTGCGCTGGCGTTGGGGTACTTTGGGCTGCTGGCACTTTCCGGCGGGTTGGATTCCCTGCGGGAAAGTCTGCTGACCGTGTTTGGCCAGAAAATGACCCACGCCCTGCGCAGCGCCATGTGCGTCAAGCTGGACAAGCTCCCGGCGGAAGCCTTTGTAAACCAGGAATCCGGCGCGGCGGTTTCCCGCTTTGTGGGTGATGTTGACACGGTGGAAGAGCTGTTCACCTCCGGCATCATCAGCATGTTTGCGGATGCCTGCCGCCTGTGCGGCATTCTGGCTGTGATTTTTGCAGAGAACCGCGGGCTGGCGTTGATCCTGCTGGTGGTTTTGCCGCTGCTGTATCTCTTTACCCGCGTGGTGCAAAAGCGGATGCTGAAAGCGCAGCTGCAAAACCGTGCCGCTGTGGCGCGGGCTTCCGCCCATGTGCCGGAAACGCTGCGCTGCATCCGCACCATCCACACCATGCGGCGGGAAAATTACATGGAAAAAGCCTATGATGAAGCGCTGGACGACAGCTTTGCCGCGGTGGAGAAAACCAATTTTTACGATGCCTGCTATTCGCCTGTGATTTTGATTATGAACGCGGCGGTGGTGGCGCTGGTCATGCTGCTTTCCGCAGCGGGCAGCCCGGAAGTGAGGGCGTTCTTTGGCATGTCGGTCGGCACGGCTGTGGCGGTTATTGCCTATATTTCCCAGGTGTTCACCCCGCTGGAAAGCATCGGCATGGAGATTGAAACGATTCAATCCGCTGTGGCCGGTGTGCGGCGCATCAACGGCTTTTTGGCGCAGGCAGAGCGCATCCCCACCGCTGAAACCGCCCCGCAGGCCGTGCCGGGTGCCCCCAGCGTGGAGCTGCAGAACGTGCATTTTGGCTATGAGAGCGATGAGGAAGTGCTGCACGGCCTGAGCTTTGCTGTGCAGAAAGGTGAGCAGGTCACCCTGACCGGCCGCACCGGCGCAGGAAAGAGCACCATCTTTAAGCTGCTGCTGGGCTTGTACCGCCCGCAGCAGGGCAAAGTGATGCTGAACGGTGTGGAAGCCGCCACACTGCCGGATACTGCCCGCCGCCCGCTGGTTGGCTATGTGGAGCAGAGCTTCCGCCGTGTGCCGGGCACCGTGCGGGACCAGATCACCCTGTTTGATGCCGCCATCACCCCGCAGCAGGCGGAGGATGCCGCCTGCACCGTGGGCCTGCATGATGCCATTGCGGCGCTGCCCGAAGGGTACGATACCCCGTGTACGCCGGGCATCTTCTCGCAGGGGCAGTGGCAGCTGCTTTCCATCGCGCGCGCCATTGCAGCCGGGCCGCAAATCTTGCTGCTGGATGAAATTACCGCAAACCTGGACGCCGGAACAGAACAGACTGTTCTGGATGCTTTGCAGCGCGCCGGTCAGAACCGCACCGTGGTTTCCATCAGCCACCGGCTGTACAACCGCACCGGCGGGCGAAGCATTGAGATCTGACACTGACCACTTTAAGCACCGAAAAAGAGCAATTTTTGACCCTTTACAGCGGGCGGCGGCTGTACTAAAATAATCCCTGCTTTGGGGGTGTGGCTTGGAAATTGAGAATTCAGGTTCCCGGCACCTCCTGGGGAGGAAAGTACCATGGCAAAAGACTTAACAAAAGGCAAGCCGTTTCCGGTGCTGCTGCAGTTCACCATGCAAGGGCAGTGAGAAATCTGCTGGACAGCTCCGGTGTTCGATACATTTATCTTCCACCATATAGTCCTGATCTGAATCCGATTGAAAAGCTCTGGTCGACGGTGAAGTCTTTCCTTCGTAAATTCAAGGCACGGACCCTGGATGCTCTTCCGAACGCGATACAATGCGCTTTTCAGACAGTTTCGCCTTCTGACTGCTCAGGCTGGTTCCATTCCTGCGGCTATTCGCCTTATTTTTTGAAAATTGCTATAGAAGCAGTGCAGGCACAGGTTTGGACGCGCCTGTTCTGCTTTTGATTTTAGAAATCAATAGGAACCCGCGGAGAACACATACCCGCCGCAGCGGCGGCATTGGCTCAACACGGCACGGCAGGCTTCGTCCGCCTGACGCAGATACTCTTTTTTGCGGGCGGTTTCGGCGTGCTGCTGCTCCTGCATGGCCCGCCAGCGGGGGCAGGTTTTGTGGCAGCCTTCAAACGCACAGGTACAAGTGGAACGGCAGGGAAGCATGGGACATCATCCATCCTTTCAATCCAGAGCTTGCCCAAAATGGTTTGATCTGGTCGGCAAAGAAGTATTTGACGATAATTCCAGTATATCGGGGCCAAACGGGCGCTGCCACCATGGCGGCGTTATATTTGTGTAAATTTTGCGTGAGGTTGACGGCGGTGAAGCTGCGCACTGGGTGGGGTGTTTGTCGGGATGTTGGCGGCGCGGGGCAGCATCCATATCGACCATGCCATTCTGGGCAGCGGTGGCCTGGAGCAGAACAGCCCGCTACCAGCAGCACTTTGCCCGGCCCATCCTGCACGAACAGGATTTGCAGCATGAAGAACTGCTGGCCGGCTACCCGGAGCGCTGGGACAACCTGGTGCGGGACATCTGCCTGAGCGAGTGAGGGCCGGAAAATAAAACGATAAACTATAAAAAGAGAAGAGCTTGGCGGCTGGTATGGGCCGAGAAGCTCTTCTTTATTATATTATGATTCATATATGTGCTGGCGCTGGAATTATTCCTGCACCGGTGCGGGGTCCACGTTCAGGATGTCATTAAAATAGTTGTTGGCAATCATAAAAACACCCATTGTGGTAATTACCACAAGCTGCTCTTCAGTAAAGGTTTGCTGCATCAGGCGCATCAGGTCCTCCGGCACATGCTTGGGGTCACGGGCAATGGCGCGGCCATATTCGATTAGCAGGCGCTCATCATCGGTAAAATCAAAGGTGGCAAAGTCAATATGGTTCTTTTCCAGCAGGCGGGAAAAATAGGCGCTGCATACCAGGCAGTCATTTTGCAGCGAAATGGCGTACTCATAAAAATCTGCGGCGCGCTTGCCGATCAGCCGCTGCAGCTCACGGTCCAGCTCATAGGAGCTTTCTTCCAGCGTATGGAACGCCGTTACATTATGCAGCAGGGTCAGCTTTTCGTTGGTCAGCTGGTAGCCCTGGGCCAGGTGGTTATCCACCGCGGCGCGGACCTCCTGCGGGGCTGTGGAAAGGTCAATCTTTGAAATATATGACATAGCGGGCCTCCTGTTTATGCAAAATAAACCCATTACTTAACTTGATAAGTTGGTTGATAGCGCTGCCAGTATACCACCTGCCGGGCGGTACGTCAACGCCAAACGGGCAAAAACAGGATTGCAGAGAGAAAAAATTCGTGCTACACTGGCAGAAAGTGAAACTGCGAAAGGGATGCAGAACAATGGAAAAGGAACAGGCATTGCAAGCCCTATTGGATCAAGTGGTCCGGCAGGGGGATTTTATCGGTGTCAGCGCGCTCTACCTACGGGATGGCAAACAGCTGGCTTATGCACAGGCGGGCATGGCGGACCGGGAACGGGGCATCCCCTTTGCGCGGGATACCATCTGCCGGGTGTTTTCGATGAGCAAGCCCATCACGGCCTTTGCGGTGATGAAGCTATGGGAGGACGGCAAACTGGACCTGGACGCCCCGGTGGCAGCCTATCTGCCGGAGTTCGGGGATGCCGAGCATACGAACCTGACAATCAGGCAGCTGCTCTGCATGACCTCCGGGTATGGCTACAATGATAACGATTCGGTACAGTCGGCGGGGTTGGGCAGGCTGTATGATGAAATTTCGGAATCCTTTACCAAAGGCGGGCAGCGTACCACGCGTCAGGTGATTGCCGAAATGGCGAAGCTGCCGCTGCTGTACCGCCCCGGCAAGGGCTGGCGGTATGGTGTCAGCGCGGATATCCTGGCCGCAGCGGTGGAAGCCGCCAGCGGGATGAACTACCGCGATTTTTTGAAGCAGAACCTGCTGGACCCGCTGGAGATGGTGGATACGGATTTTTATGTGCCGGAAGCCAAGCGTGGCCGGTTTGCCCAAGCGTATGATTTCAATTCCGGCGCAGCGGTGCCCGATGTGGTGAACCACCTTGGCATCCAGATGAACATGAAAAGCCTACCAGAGTTCCTTTCCGGAGGGGCAGGCATGGTTTCGACCATTGACGATTATGCCCACTTTGCCACCATGCTGATGAACGGCGGCGAATGGAACGGCTGCCGCCTGCTGAAACCGGAAACGGTGCAGGCGATGGCGGAGCCGCTGCTGAACGCAGAGCAACGCAAGATTTTTGTGGGGCAGGATACCATGCGCCTTGGTATGAGCTATGGCCATTTGATGAGTGTCTGCGTTGCCCCGGAGGAAAGCCCGGTGCCGCTGCACCTGGGGGAATACGGCTGGGATGGCAAGCTGGGAACCCTGTTCACCAACGACCCTGCAACCCGCAGCAGCCTGCTGATGATGCTGCAGCGCAACGGCCCCTGGGACAGACTGGTCAACCTGCGCGTTGGCGTAAAGAAAATTTTGTGGGAATGAGGGGGATGATGGCATGGAGCCATATCGCCCGAACTGTTATAAAATACCGGAACTGAACGGCCTGCGGGTGCTGCTGGTGTTTATCGTCAGCTGGTACCACTTTTGGCAGCAATCCTGGCTGACGCCGAGTATTGGCAGTTACTCTCTGGATTATCTGCTGCGCGCCGGGTATATGCCAGTGGACGGAACGATTTTGCTTTCTGGCTTTTTGCTGTTCCTGCCCTATGCCCGTGCCATGCTGCTGGGAGAGGCGGTACCGAACACAAAACAGTTTTACCAGCGCCGCATCATACGCATTGTGCCCAGCTATTATTTTGTCACGCTGGCGCTGCTGTTTGCCGTGGCGCTGCCCTGGCACCTGTACCATAACAGCTCCGATATGGTGCGGGATGTTGTGATGCACCTGACCTTTACCCAGACGTTTAACCCGGCAACCTATATTGCAACCCCCATCGGGGTGGCTTCCTGGACCATTGCAATCGAGATGCAGGCGTATTTGATCTTCCCGCTGCTGGCGCGGTGGGCGATGAAAAATCCCCTTGGCACCCTGATGACAATGGCAGCGGGGACGTTCGCCTTCCGCGGGTGGTGCGTCTGGCGGCTGGATGAATACAATATGGTGGTCAACCAGCTGGCAAACTTTTTGGACATATACGCGCTGGGCATGGGGGCGGCACTGCTGTATGTCTGGCTGGTGCAGCGCTACCCGGCAGCGGAAAAACGCAAAGCGATGGCATGGCAGGGGATTGCAACGCTGCTGTGCGTGCTTTCCACCTGGGGGATGCTGCGCATTTTCCGGGTGCAGGCAGGGGAGAGCGGCCAGGCGGCTTTGCAGGCCGGGCAGATGATGCGCCGCCCGCTGCTGGGGCTGGCTGTTGCGGGAATCCTGCTCACCCTGCCGTTTGCGGCGCGCTCGCTACGCTTTTTGATGGGTAACCGGGTGATGGGCTGGCTGGCGGCGGTTTCGATGAACTACTACCTGCTGCACCAGAACCTGGCCGTTCACCTGAAACGGCTGGGCGTTCCACCGTCCGTCAGCGCGGAACCGAACCGGGCAGGGGAGCAGCCGTGGCAGCTGCAATATACCCTGCTGTGCTTTGGGCTGTCCCTGCTGGGGGCAGCGCTCATTACGCTGTTGATTGAAAAGCCGTGCGCGAAGGTGTTGAAAAAGATGTTTGCGCGTGGAAAAGCGGAAAACAAGGCGTAACGTGCTGTGGGAAAGCGCGGACATTGATGACCTGATAAGCAAAAAAGGCGCCGCCGGACTTTTCATCCGGTGGTGCCTTTTTGGCTATAAAGATAGAAAAGAAAACAAAGGCAATACCGCATAATTCCCGCCTGACGGCTTAAGCACCGCTCCGGCGGCTGCGGCACGGCAACTGCGTTGCCAAAATGCTCGATAATACATAAAGTATTATCTGCGCTTTTGGCTTAGCAGCTGCCGCACCTCGCTCGCCGTATTGGCACTTAGAATTATGCGGTGTTGCCCAAAGTTTATGGTGCGGCTGCAGTAGTTTGTTGCACTGGGTGACAAAATGTGATGTGCTTTTTAAGCTGCATCTGCAGCAGGCACTGCACACAACGGCAGGCGGTTGGCCCCACTTCTGAGAGGAGGTGAGAACCATGCGTTTTACATTCACTTTCTATGTTGGCCGAAAGACGATCACGCTGGGTTTAGTGGTAAAAAGCAAGAACCGCCACCCTGGCCGGTGACGGTTCTTCAATGAACTCGATAACCTAAAAGGGTCAACCGCTATAACATGCCCGGCGGGGCTGTCAATAAGTATGGCTACAGCACATTCTGCTTGCGGAAAGCGCTGGGGGTCATGCCTTTTTCTTTTAGGAACACGCGGTTAAAGCTGCGGATGGTGCCAAAGCCGCACTGTTCGGCCACCTGGGTGATGGGCAGGCTGCTGCCCTGCAGCAGCGCGGCGGCGTGGCTGATGCGGTACTGGTTGATAAAACCCTGAAAGCCGGTGTGCAGGCTGTGGTTGAAGTAGGCCGAAAGATAGGTGTAATTATATCCAAGATCACGTGCCATCTGTTCCAGCGTCAGGGTGTGGGTGTAATTCTTTTGCACATAGTCGATAATTTTGGAGGAAAGGTGGGCATCCACATCCGGCACGGGGCGCGGCTGCAAAAAGCACTGCTCCAACGCTGCACCGCAGATCAGGTAAAGCCCGGCCAGCTGCTTGCAGCGGTTGCCGCCCGGCCAGAGCAGCTCCATCAGGGGCGCAGCTTCCATGCGGAACACAGGGGTGATAAACTCCCGCTGGCCCAGCTGAGAAATAAATTCTGGCACCCAGTCGGTAGAAAACACCCATAACACGCTCTGAGATTCGCCAATGGTGCGGTAGCTGTGGATTTGGTCCGGCAGCACCAGCAGGGCTTCGCCGGGGTGAACTTCGTACTGCTCGGTTTCCAGCGTACAGGCCAGTGTGCCGGACTGCACACACAGGAATTCAAAGCTGTGGTGCAGATGCGCCGGAAAATTAAAGTTATGGTCGCGCTGGCAGTACAAATAATTGTGCTGGTCAGAACGCTCAGACTCATAGAACAGCATACGGGGGGAACCTCACTTTCTTGTTACACAAAGTTTGGCCGGGTGAAAACACCAAAACACCCAAACTTCTGTCTATTATTTTATACGCTCTTTCTTGCACTTGCAAGGGGAAATTCGGTAAAATAAAGAAAAAGCGGAGGGAACCGCAAGAAAAAACACAACGCAAAGGAGAATGGCTCATGTACTACATTGGTATCGATCTGGGTACCTCGGCAGTCAAGCTGCTGCTGATGCAGGGCGACGGGCAGATCGCCAACATTGTAAGCCGCGAATATCCCATTGCATTCCCGCATCCGGGCTGGAGCGAGCAGAACCCCGCGGACTGGTGGGACGCTGTCTGTGCAGGCATTCCGGAGCTGCTGAACGGCTTTGATGCTTCGCAGGTGGCCGGTATTGGTGCCGGCGGCCAGATGCACGGCCTGGTGGTGCTGGATGCACAGGACAAAGTGATCCGCCCCTGCATTTTGTGGAATGACGGCCGCACCCAGAAGCAGGTGGAATACCTGAACAACGTCATTGGCAAAGAAAACCTGAGCAAGTACACCGCAAACATTGCATTTGCCGGCTTTACCGCCCCCAAACTGCTGTGGATGCGCGATACCGAGCCGGAGAACTTTACAAAGATCAGCAAGATCATGCTGCCGAAGGACTACATCAACTACAAGCTGACCGGCGTACACTGCACCGATTACTCCGATGCTTCCGGCATGCTGCTGCTGGATGTGCAGCACAAGTGCTGGAGCAAAGAAATGCTGGATATCTGCGGCGTTAGCGAAGCCAAGATGCCCAAGCTGTTTGAAAGCTGGGAGCCGGTTGGCACCCTGACCGCCGAAGCTGCTGCCAAGCTGGGTTTGCCGGAAGGCGTTAAGGTCTGCGCCGGCGCCGGCGACAATGCTGCCGCTGCTGTTGGCTGCGGCGCTGTGGGCAACGGCAAGTGCAACATCTCGCTGGGAACCTCCGGTACCGTGTTCATCACCAGCAGCACCTTTGGTGTGGACAAGCAGAACGCCCTGCACAGCTTTGACCATGCAGACGGCGGCTACCACCTGATGGGCTGCATCCTGTCCGCTGCAAGCTGCAACAAGTGGTGGATGGAAGATATCCTGAACACCCAGGACTTCGGCAAGGAGCAGGAGCCCATCACCGCTGAAAAGCTGGGTGCAAACGATGTGTACTATCTGCCTTACCTGATGGGTGAGCGCAGCCCCCATAACGATCCCGCAGCCCGCGGTTCTTTCATCGGGCTGCGTATGGATTCCACCCGCGCCGATATGACCCAGGCTGTGCTGGAAGGCGTTGCCTTTGCCATCAAGGATTGTGTCGAGATCGCTCGTGCACAGGGCGTTGAGATCGCATCCAGCACGCTGTGCGGCGGCGGTGCCAAGAGCCCGCTGTGGCGCGAGATCATGGCAAATATTCTGGGCATTCCCCTGGCGCTGCCCCAGACTGAGCAGGGCCCCGGTTACGGCGGCGCCATGCTGGCAGCCGTTGCCTGCGGCGAATACGCCACGGTGCAGGAATGCGCGGATAAGCTGATCAAGATCAAGAGCGTGACCGAGCCGGATCCGGCTCTGGTTAAGAAATATGCAGCCCGCTATGAGCTGTGGCACAAGCTGTACCCGGCCCTGAAGCCGCTGTATGCAGAGATGGAGGCATTGCAATGAAGATCTATTCTGTAAATGATCCCGAATTCAAGCCTTATGGCCGTGTGGTGACCGGTCTGGAAGCTGCCAAGGCAGAGATCCTGCAGGCGCTGGCAACCACCCCGCTGCCGGAAGCTACCGACTATGTGGCCGAGGAGCCTGTTCTGCAGGGGCTGCCCGCAATGGTGGAAGTTTCCGAGCATCTGTTTGGCGGCATGCCGGTCCAGCTGGGCTGGTGCAACGGCCACAACACCAAACTGAACTGCCTGGAATACCACCGCGACAGTGAGTTCAACCTGGGCACCGAGGATTTCATCCTGCTGCTGGCCAAGATGGACGACATCACCGATGGTAAGCTGGACACCGCAAAGGTCAAGGCTTTCCGCGCACCGGCAGGCACCCTGGTGGAAGTTTACGCCACCACCCTGCATTACGCACCCTGCCATGTGGACCCGGCCAAGGGCTTCCGCGTGCTGGTTGCACTGCCGCAGGGCACCAACACCGCCAAGCCGGAAACGCAGATGCCGTGCCGCAGCTGCCGGAGCGGTGCTTAAGCCGCAAGGCGGGAATTGTGCGGTGTTGCCTTAGGAGTTACAATGTGCGTGCAGGCGCACACCATCAACTCCTACTTCCTAACTTGATATTGAGCAGAGCAAAATTAAAAAATAAACGGAGGGCAAACTTATGAAGTCTACCAACATCCCTGAAGTCAAGCTGGGCATTGTTGCCGTCAGCCGTGACTGCTTCCCCATTCAGCTGAGCGAAAAGCGCCGCGCCGCTATCGTGGCAGCTTGCCAGGCTAAGGGTCTGGACCTGTACGAGGCGAAGACCACTGTTGAGAACGAGAAGGACATGGAGAAGGCTGTTGCTGAGGTTACCGAGGCTGGCTGCAATGCTCTGACCGTTTTCCTGGGCAACTTTGGCCCCGAAACTCCGGAAACCCTGATCGCAAAGTTCTTCAACGGCCCCTGCATGTTTGTTGCAGCTGCTGAAGGCGACGGTGACATGATCAACGGCCGCGGCGATGCTTACTGCGGCATGCTGAACTGCTCCTACAACCTGGGTATGCGCCACCTGAAGGGCTACATCCCCGAATACCCCATCGGCACTGCTGATGAGATCGCTGACAAGATGATCGAGTTCGTTCCCATCGCCCGCACCCTGCTGGGTGTGCGTGATCTGAAGATCATCACCTTCGGCCCCCGCCCGCAGGACTTCTTTGCCTGCAACGCACCCATCAAGGGCCTGTACGAGCTGGGCGTTGAAGTGGAAGAGAACAGCGAGCTGGACCTGCTGGTTTCCTACAAAGAGCATGCAAATGACCCGCGCATCGAGGATGTCTGCAAGGATATGGCTGCCGAGATGGGCGAAGGCCACTACTATCCCGACCTGCTGGCCCGCATGGCTCAGTTTGAGCTGACCCTGCTGGACTGGGCAGATGCACACAAGGGCAACAAGAAGTACGTTGCTTTTGCTGACAAGTGCTGGCCTGCATTCCCCTCTCAGTTCGGCTTTGAGCCCTGCTATGTCAACTCCCGCCTGGTAAGCCGCGGCATCCCCGTTTCCTGCGAAGTTGATGTCTACGGCGCTCTGTCCGAGTACATCGGCATGTGCGCTTCCGGCGATACCGTTACCCTGCTGGACATCAACAACAGCGTGCCCCAGTACATTTATGATGAGGACATCGCAGGCAAGTTTGATTACAGCCTGACCGATACCTTCATGGGCTTCCACTGCGGCAACACCCCGGCCTGCAAGATGTGCAGTGACCGTGCCGTTAAGTATCAGCTCATCCAGCACCGTCTGCTGGAGCCGGCCGGCAGCGATCCCGACTTCACCCGCGGCACCCTGGAAGGTGACATTGCACCTTCTGACATCACCTTCTACCGTCTGCAGTGCGACAGCGAGGGTAACCTGCGCTCCTACATTGCAGAGGGCGAGATCCTGCCTGTTGCTACCCGCTCTTTCGGCGGCATTGCAATCTTCGGCATCCATGAGATGGGCCGTTTCTACCGCCATGTTCTGGTCCAGAAGCGTTACCCGCACCACGGCGCCGTTGCATTCGGTCATTACGGCAAGATCCTGTTTGAGGTCCTCAAGTTCCTGGGCATTCAGGACATCGCTTACAATCAGCCCAAGAGCCTGCCGTACCCGACCGAGAATCCGTTTGCTTGATCTGGCATAAAAAGCTGAACCACAATCCAGCAACAAGAACGGAATCCACTATTTTGTTTCGGTAACAGTCACTATACTGTTAAGCGTAGGGAAAAACCGTAAAAAAACAAAAATCTAGGGAGGAACATTATGCTGAATCCGTCCGAACTGAAAAAGATCGATGCCTATTGGCGTGCCAGCAACTACCTGGCAGCAGGCCAGCTGTACCTGCTCGATAACCCCATGCTGCGCCGTCCGCTGACCCGTGACGACGTGAAGAAGAAGATCGTTGGCCACTGGGGCACCGTGCCTGGCCAGAACTTCGTTTATGTTCACCTGAACCGTGTCATCAAGAAGTACGACCAGGATATGATCCTGATCTCCGGCCCGGGCCACGGAGGAAACTTCTTTGTTGCCAACGCTTACCTGGATGGCACCTACTCTGAAGTTTACCCCAATATCAGCCGTGATGAAGAGGGCATGAAGAAGCTGTTCAAGCAGTTCTCCTTCCCCGGCGGCATCTCCAGCCACGTTGCACCCGAAACTCCGGGCTCCATCAACGAAGGCGGCGAGCTGGGCTACTCCATCGCACACGCATTTGGCGCTGTGTTCGATAACCCGGATCTGATCTGCGCAGTTACCGTTGGCGACGGCGAAGCTGAGACCGGCCCCCTGGCCACCAGCTGGCAGTCCAACAAGTTCCTGAACCCCGTGGGTGACGGCGCTGTTCTGCCCATCCTGCACCTGAATGGCTACAAGATCTCCAACCCCACCATCTTTGGCCGTATGACCCATGAAGAGATGGAGAGCTTCTTCCGTGGCTGCTCCTGGAAGCCGTACTTCGTTGAAGGCGACGACCCGATGACCATGCACGAGAAGATGGCTGAGACCCTGGATACCGTCATCGAAGAGATCCACGACATCCAGAAGCGCGCCCGTGCTGGTGAGGATATGGGCCATATCCAGTGGCCTATGATCGTTCTGCGCACCCCGAAGGGCTGGACTGGCCCGAAGGTAGTGGACGGCAAGCCCATCGAGGGCACCTTCCGTGCACACCAGGTGCCCATCGACATCACTGTCGGCACCCCGAACCAGGAAGAGCACCTGAAGCAGATCGAAGAATGGCTGCACAGCTACCATGCTGAGGAACTGTTCGATGAGAACGGTACCCTGATCCCCGAACTGCAGGAACTGGCTCCCACCGGCGACCGTCGTCTGGCTGCCAACCCGCACGCAAACGGCGGCAAGCTGCTGCGTGACCTGCGTACCCCCGATTTCAAGCAGTATGCAGTGGATATCCCGTTCCCCGGCTCTGTCGAGAAGCAGGATATGATCGAGCTGGGCGGTTACATCCGCGACGTGCTCAAGCTGAATGCTGATGCTAAAAACTTCCGCATCTTTGGACCTGACGAGACCATGTCCAACCGTCTGTACAAGTGCTTCGAAGCTACCCAGCGTGATTGGAACTCCACCATCATCCCGGGCGATGAATTCCTGGCACACGACGGCCGCATCATGGACTCCATGCTGTCCGAGCATATGTGCGAAGGTTGGCTGGAAGGCTACCTGCTGACCGGTCGTCACGGCTTCTTTGCTTCCTACGAGAGCTTCATCCGCGTGGTGGACTCCATGGTTGCACAGCATGCTAAGTGGCTGAAGGTTTGCAGCCAGCTGCCTTGGCGCCAGAGCATTGCTTCCCTGAACCTGATCCTGACCTCCAACGTATGGCAGCAGGATCACAATGGCTTCACCCATCAGGATCCCGGCTTCCTGGATCACATCGCCAACAAGAAGGCAGACGTTGTCCGCCTGTACCTGCCGCCGGATACCAACTGCCTGCTGAGCTGCTTCGACCATTGTGTCCGCAGCCGTGACTATGTCAACGTACTGGTCACCTCCAAGCATCCGCGTCCCCAGTGGCTGACCATGGAGCAGGCTGTTAAGCACTGCACCCAGGGCGTTGGCATCTGGGATTGGGCTTCCAGCGATGCAGGCGAAGAGCCGGATGTCGTCATGGCTTGCTGCGGTGATACCCCGACCCTGGAAACTCTGGCTGCTGTCACCATCCTGCGCGACGCAATGCCCGAACTGAAGATCCGCGTTGTCAACGTTGTTGACCTGATGAAGCTTGAGCCCAACACCAAGCATCCTCATGGCCTGTCTGACGCTGATTACGATGCTCTGTTCACCAAGGATAAGCCGATCATCTTCGCATTCCATGGTTACCCGACCCTGATCCATGAGCTGACCTACGAGCGTACCAACCGCAACCTGTCTGTCCATGGCTACCAGGAGGAAGGCACCATCACCACGCCGTTCGATATGCGCGTGCAGAACGAGATCGACCGCTTCCACCTGGTTAAGGATGCCCTGCAGCACCTGCCGCAGCTGGGCAACAAGGGCGCTTATCTGATCCAGCAGATGAACGACAAGCTGGTTGCTCATAAGAACTACATCCACGAAGTTGGCCAGGATCTGCCTGAGATCATCGACTGGAAGTGGCATCTGCCTGAGAACAAGTAATTTGTTCTGAACCCTTTGTTTACTAACCCCAAACCCTGAAAATATGCCACCCGCCGCAGCCCCCGCAAGGGGACTGCGGCGGGTGGTTTTTTGTGCGCTGATATTTTCTTCTCTTGTGCGGGCTGCTGTGCATGCTGGCCCGGCAAAATGAAAACACCCCCGCTCAGGTGCGGCACTACTTTGCAGCAGGCCGTGCGCCGGGGCGGGGGTGTTATTCGTTACAACAAATCAAGCCTTAAGCGGCTTGTGCACAGAACTTGCAGCAGAAATTACAGCTGCGGGCCGGCAGAGACCAGAGCCTTGCCGTGCTCATTGCCTTCGTACTTGGCGAAGTTCTTGATGAAGCGGCCTGCCAGGTCCTCGGCCTTCTTGTTCCACTCAGCAGCATCTGCATAGGTGTCACGAGGATCGAGGATAGCGGGATCAACGCCGGGCAGAGAAGTGGGAACTTCGAAATCGAAGTACGGGATCTTCTTGGTCGGGGCTTCGTTGATAGCGCCGCTCAGGATAGCGTCGATGATGCCGCGGGTATCCTTGATGGAGATACGCTTGCCAGTGCCGTTCCAGCCAGTGTTGACCAGGTAAGCCTTAGCGCCGCTCTTTTCCATCTTCTTGACCAGCTCTTCGGCATACTTGGTGGGATGCAGTTCCAGGAATGCCTGGCCGAAGCAAGCAGAGAAGGTCGGGGTGGGCTCGGTGATGCCGCGCTCGGTGCCGGCCAGCTTTGCGGTAAAGCCAGACAGGAAGTAGTACTGGGTCTGAGCCGGGGTCAGGATGGAGACCGGGGGCAGAACGCCGAATGCGTCAGCAGACAGGAAGATAACATTCTTGGCTGCCGGAGCAGAAGAAATCGGGCGAACGATGTTCTGAATGTGGTTGATGGGGTAGGAAACACGAGTGTTCTCGGTCACGCTCTTATCAGCGAAATCGATCTTGCCTTCGGCGTCGAGGGAGACGTTCTCCAGCAGAGCGTTGCGCTTGATGGCGTTGTAGATGTCAGGCTCAGAATCTTTGTCCAGGTTGATGACTTTGGCGTAGGCCATGCCCTTCAGCGGCAGGAAGTAGTTCATCATGGAGAACATGCCCTTCTTCATCTCGCCGCCGTACCAGGTGTTGATGATAACCTGCTCATGGCTGGTGATGTTGAAGGCAACGCAGGTCTCGCTGTTCAGGCCCAGTTCCTTGTAGTTCTCAACCTTAGCCTTGGAAGCGTTGTAAACAACGAAGTCAGGCTCAAAGTTTTCCAGTTCCTCGGCGGTGGGCTTGATGAACATGTTGGTAACAAAGTGTGCCTGCCAGGCCACTTCCACGATGAAGCGAATGGCCATGCGGGTATCCTTGTTAGCGCCGCAGAAAGCGTCAACAACGAACAGGCGCTTGTTGCACAGTTCCTTCTTGGCGATATCCTTAACGGTAGCCCAGGTGCTCTCGCTCATGGGATGGTTGTCGTTCTTGTACTCGTCAGAAGTCCACCAAACGGTGTCCTTGGAGTTTTCGTCCATGACGATGTACTTATCCTTGGGGGAACGGCCAGTGTAAACACCAGTCATAACGTTGACAGCACCCAGCTCGCTGACCTGACCCTTTTCGTAGCCTACCAGTTCGGGCTTGGTCTCTTCCTCGAACAGCAGCTCGTAGGAAGGATTGTGCACGATCTCAGTCGTGCCGGTGATGCCATACTTGGTAAGATCCAGATTTGCCATGTTACAAATACCTCTTTCCTTAAGAATGGTCATGTGTATTCTGCGCTATCCAGCCATAGAATATCACAGAAAGCAATTGAGATATACGATTGCGTATTCTCCTACCTAACATTATACATAAAAATTCGCCAAAATCAACAAACTTGGACTTAAATTCTCATAAAAGTAACAAATTTGGTAGGGAAAAGAATAGGCGGGGACCGGGAGGGGAAATAAAATGAATAGAAACTGGGAACACTGCGAGGAAAAGCCAGAGAAAAGCGGGATTGATGTGATTAGAAAGTGAGAGAGAATGCTTGAGAGTGTTGCGAGATAGGACAATACCGCATAATTCTAAGTGCCGCAGCCGCCGGAGCGGTGCTTAAGCCGTCAGGCGGGAATTGTGCGGTGTTGCCATAGGTATTCCCTTACATTATAATGTATAGGGGGACATGGGGGATGAATAAGGGATAAAAAGGGGATTGAATTTGGTAGAATAGAGAAACCACGTTAAAGCGTCCATATGCACCCTGCCCAAAAATAAATCGAAAAAATTATGAAGAAAATCGAAAAAAGGTGTTGACAATGGTTAAAAGTGTGGTATTATAAATAAGCTGTCGCGCAAGA
>PPYE01320550.1_pt1 | contig 19708 bp, 12 predicted proteins | sample 1559881 | NCBI WGS metagenome assembly PPYE01 (sample SAMN08240022, study PRJNA423297) | Human gut metagenome, whole genome shotgun sequencing project. | reverse complement strand
AAATATAACTATTCAAACGGTTTATCTTTATTAAAACAAATAGATTGCTCTAGCAATGGAAAATATTTGAATCCTTTAATTTTTTATTATGGAGAAAACAATCAGATTGTTGAATTTGAAAAATCAGATGTTTTATTATCCAGTTATTTCGCAAATTCTTCTGTACCGGATTTATATTTATCTAAAGGAAAGTTTAATTATTATTCGGAAAGTGATGGATTAATATCTTATCCTAGAGTAAGCAATTGGGATATTATTGTTACAAAAAGAAATGGAAAAGGTCAGGCTATAGCTTATCAGTATGGAAGTAAATACCATCCTGACCAATCATTGTTGATTTATAATGATTTATCTTATGGCATTTCAGACCCCATAAAATTAACTGCAGAAGATGGATTTTTACAATTAATGCCTGGTGATGTTGACGGAGATGGATCACATGAAATAGTAAAGATCAATTCATCTATACTAAACTCCAGTACAGAGAGACTAACATTTAAAATCTATAATATTATACATTCATCAGGCCAAAGTTTTGCTGATCTTAAATATACCTTTACTGCCGACTTTGGTGAAGTTTGTTCCTGGGAAGGATTGAATAGTCCATCACCTAAAGTGTATTTAACAGGAGATTTTTTAGGAAACGGTAAGCAAAATATCCTTGCTTTTTCTTACAACAAAAATGCGAAAAATGATAATGTATCATCAAGAGCCACTTTAATTGAGATTGATAATAAGAAAAAATCATCCACCCATGATAAGACATGTTTTAATTTGAGTTTTGATGACTACATTTTTGCCTTAGATTTTGACGGAGATGGGAAAACGGATATTTGTCACATTAACTCAGTAGGAACAAAAATATATTCCTTTAACACTTCCGGGCAGTTAGTAGAAATAGCAAACAATATTTCTATTAGGACTTCAACTTTAAGTAACCGGGAGTTATTATTAGGAGATTTGAATAGTGATGGAAAAACAGATTTCATTTTAAGTCCCCAAAAGAGTGATGCCACTGCTTATTCAACAGTATGGACAACTTATTACTCAACCGGTAAAGGATTCAAATCCAAAACTACCAATTGTGCAAAATACGAAAGCAAATCAAAATTTGTATTACAAGATATGAATGGAGATAATATTCCGGATCTTGTTGTTAATAGTAATGGCTTGTTAAAAATATATCTTACCAAAAATGGCAGCATAAGTTCAGTTGCAGATAGTAAGACATGCAGTGTAAACAGTGATGCTCATTTCATTACGGGAAGTGTTGAACAGAACTACAAAATGAGCCAGCTATTCACGTTATACAATGAACAACTTGTTCCGATCACATTCACACGGAATGATTATAAACAACAGTTGTTGACAGGAGTTATAAATAGCTACGGAATCATAAACAAGCACTCTTATGAAGATACACAAAAAGGCAACTCATATTTGGTAGGTTCAAAATGCCCATTTCCTTATATCAATTTAACCGGAAAATTTTATCTGCTAAATCAGGTAGATACTTACAACAATAATTCATTAATTTCTTCTGTTGGCTTTTATTATCAAAAAGGAGTATTTGACCTAAGAGGCAGAGGCTTTCTGGGTTTCGAAAAAATAACCGCACACGATAATCTTAGAAATGGAGACAATGTGAAAATATTCGATCCATACAATTTGGGTATATTAAAAAGTGAAGAGTCTCCTCTATCGACAATTACCTATCAGACTTCCGTCAGTATAGCGTCTAACAAAATTACAAAAATCAGAGTAAATAATAAAACAGTCAAGGATAAGTTGAAAGATACTTCTGTTTCAACTTTATATACTTATGACACTTACGGCAATGTTACTAAAGAAGTGGTAAATTATAGTTCTAAGATTTCTTCCACTACTACCAATTCATACAACAATCACACAGGTACCGTATATAAGTTAGGAGAATTATATGATCAGGTAATAACAAATCAGAGAGATGGCTCGTCCGCATCCAAAAGAACAACAATATCTTATGACTCTAAAAGGCAGCCAACAAACAGAAAAGAATATTACAATGGGAACCTGGTTTCGGAAGAAAGTTTAGTTTATGATGAATTCCATAATATCCTGGAAAAGAAAACGAAACCTTATGCTTCCACAGTGTGGTTGTCTGAAAACTTTGAATATGATTTATATAACAGAATAACTAAAAAGACAGATCCACTAGAGTTTTATCAAACATATCTTTATGATTCTATAGGACAATTAGCATCTATAGAAAATCATAAAAATAAAAAGACAACATTTAAATATGATATTTGGAATAACAGAATTAAAGAAATAAAACCTGATGGCTCTACAGAAGAAGTTATATCCGATTGGGCTTCAGATCTATCAAATGCATTGTTTTTTGTAATAACAGCTTCAACAGGCAAGCCTGCAAAAAAAATATACTATGATGCGTTAGGAAGGGAGATTAGAAAAGGTGAAATACGGTATGACGGAAAATATGTATATGTCGACAACGTCTATGACTCAAAAGGCAGATTGCAAAAAACTTCTCTCCCGTTTAAAGAAGGCACTACTGTCTTATGGAACAATTTCTCATACGACTCATATAACCGGATAACTCAGTTGACGTATGCATCCGGCAAAAAAGATACTTACAGTTATGATAAAAATAAAGTCACATCAGTTATAGATAACATATCTACAACAAAAACTTATGATGCGGATGGAGAGGTTATATATATTAATGACCCTGCCGGAACTATTGGCTTGGTAGTCCGGCCTGACAAAAAAATATCACAGTCTACTTCGCCAAAAAATATTCACACTCTTTTCCAATATGATGATTATGGAAGACAAAGTGCGATTATTGATCCAAGCGCAGGTCGAAAAACATTTGCATACGATTCTTACGGAAATATAAACCAGGAAACCGATGCCAATGGCAAGTCTATCAAATATACATATGATGCTTATGGAAGAATGAAGGAGAAACGGATACTGGGAGGTCAAACTATAACATATGATTATAATAAAGAGAATGGATTACTTGAAAAAGAAACCAGCACGAATGGTATCTCAAAAACTTATACATATAATGATTTATTTCAGTTAATTGCTGAAAAACATTCAATTACTGGTGATGGAAAGTGGTTTGAGAAAACATATGTTTATTCAGGTAATGGCATCGAATCTACAACATATTCTTCCAATAACGGTATCATCGTTACTGAAAATTACACCTATGCTCATGGACACTTAACAGAAATTAAACTTAATAATTCGAATTCGATATGGAAGCTTACATCCGAGAATAACCTTGGGATGACTACGGGTATTTTAACAGGTGTTCTAGCACAAACATGTACCTTTGACCAATATGGATTCCCGACCTCCAGGAGTGCCCAAAAAAGCTCTAAATATATCCAGAATTTTGCTTATAACTTTAATCCGCAGACAGGAAACTTAAACTGGAGAAAGGATAATACACGCAGTTTACAGGAAGACTTCAATTATGACAATCTAAATCGCCTGACTCAATTCAATAATAAAGTAATCTCGTATGATAATAAAGGGAATATAACTGATAATACAGAAATCGGTTCTTATATTTACAGGAGGAACAGACCCTTTGCTATCGAATCTATTAATCCAAACGGAAACAGCATCCCATTGAGAAACCAATCAGTCAGTTATGATGCGATGATGCGTCCCGTTTCAATTACAGAGAACGGATTCACTGCAAGATATCTTTATAGTGGAAACGGAGATAGAGTCAAAATGCATATTAAGAAAAATAACGCAGATCAATTGATCAGGTATTATTTGGGTAATCAATATGAAATTGAATCAGGTGTTGCAGGAAATAAAGAGAAATTATATCTCGGTGGTAGTGCTTATAATGCAACGGCAGTATATGTCAAAGAAGGTAGCGGAGCATGGACGGTTAACTATATCTGCAGGGACTATCTGGGTAGTATAACTCATATTACTAATTCAAGCGGGACATTACGTCAAGAGCTTTCTTATGATCCCTGGGGAAGATTAAGAAACCCGGTAAACCAGACTATTTATACTACGGATAATCAACCTATACCATTGTTAGGAAGAGGATTTACAGGACATGAACATCTAAACATGTTCGGACTGATCAATATGAATGCCAGATTATATGATGCTGTAACTGGCCGCTTTCTGTCTGCTGACCCTTATGTGCAAAAACCTGATTTTAGCCAAAGCCATAACAGATATTCGTATTGTTTAAACAATCCATTAAAATATGTCGACCCTTCGGGAGAATTTGCCTGGTTTATTCCTGTGATTATAGGTGCAGTGATAGGAGCTTATACCGGAGCATCCATACAATCAGGAACTGCGGCTTTTTGGAACTGGAGTTCAGATGCATGGAAAGGCGCTATCATCGGGGGAATCATGGGAGCAGGTGCTGGAGCATTAGGTACAGGATTAATCGGCACTTCTGGTGGAATAACCGGTTTGACTTCTACCAGTTGGGCAATTGCTTCAAATGCCTTAACAGCTTCTAACATAGCGATGGGTTCAAGTGCCCTTCAAGGAAGAAATCTGGATGGTATATGGAAAAGCGGATTAATAGGCCTGGGAGCCGGTGCGATAGGTGGATGGGCCAATATGAATAAAGATGCCTTTAGCCTTTTAAGCATAACTGAATCAGCTCCTCAGATTCTACAGGGATCATTATATGGATTAGGAGATAGACTGGTTTTAGGACATAGTATGGGATACAGGGGGCTTAAACTAGTCGGCACAGGACTAATGGGAATGATGGAAGGAGGATTAGCAGGAGGATTAGCAGGACACTTCTTGGAAGATAATTCATATTTGATTAACAATCTGGCTATGACAAGCGTTTCTTCTGTACCTGGATTGACATTAGATATTACAAGAGTAGCAGCATTATATGCAATAGGCGCAGGAATTGCCACTTTTAATACGGCCTTAATATCCACTATAGCTGAAGGGATAGGTAATGATTTAGTTACCGGTCTCTCAATGGCAGGTTTAGGTGGAGCATCTGTAGTTGGATATCATCACTTAATAAAATCACTTGATCATGTACCAAGCTTTTATCCACAAGTATTATCAGTGAATGATATATACACTTCTATTATAAATATTTTCAGGAATTAAAAAAAGATCAGCTATGTAAATTTTCAATTGTGAAAAACAAGAAGTATCCATAGTTTTGTCATTTATACAAATTATGGATACTTCTCTAAAAAAATAATAGTTCTATCTGATATAGCAAATAAAGTAGAATATTCTGCTTCATCTCTCCTTCCTAAATGTCAAAATAATTCCATCCAATCCTTTTATCCAAACCGTCCGCCCCTTTTCTAAAAACGAGCGGTTTGTTTTTTGTCATCAAAGTGACAAAAATGCCATATGACGGCACCTTTTATAACTTCACATACTTACCCTTAGATATTTTATTGATTTTCAACCTATTAAGCTCACTCAAATACCTCATTACAGTACGCTTCGAAAAATTGTAATTTACAAAAAGTATCAGTGCATCTTCTGTTGTAAAACTATCAGGGAGAGCCTCGAAAAACAAACGTTTCAGGTTGGGATTTTATAAAACATGTTTATTGCTGGAAGACATGGATGTAAGGATAAGCCGGCTATTTCGTAGCAGGTACTCACTAAAGATATCGTCGTTTCAAAATCCACATCCTCACAATAAGCACGGGGAGAGATATCTCCTTTCTCAAACAGCCGAAGGCGGGTAAGGATCATCGCAATACGCATCACAATAAAAGCATGCCATTTTACTACCGATTGCAGGTCGTCCTCGCCCTCAGCCACTACTTCCACAAGCATTTTCCCAAACTTTTCATTAAGGCGTTTCCACTGTTTAAGGGTAAAGCTGAAATTAAGCGGATACTCCATACAGAAACGGAAAAGCTGGAAGGCACGGGCAGACAGCGACTCATACCACTCATCATGAAATGTATCTTCCCCATTCATCACTTTCCACTGGAGATGCTCGCGGTAAGTATAGAAAAGCACACGACTGAACAAGCCGTTCTCCGGATTTTTCAATAAGCTGGTAAAACTGTTCGGGAGTGCCGGTCAGCAATATGGCCAATTTGGGAAAATGGATGGAAACAGGCCTCATCCCATGTGCTATGTAAGAAGATTCGAGGTCTTCGTGTTCGAACGTTTTGCGCAGCATATCGTCAAATTGTCCGCAATCCAGTTTGTTGGCCGTAGCCAGGGATTGAGCTTCGGTATCCAATATTAGCCCTCCCAGCTCGTCATTATCACGTAGATGCATACACATACGGGAATTGCTGGTTGTAGCCGGGATAACCAGCGTCCTATAAGGTGGTTCCTGTGGAATATCTTTGCTATTGATCTTTTTCTTATCCTTCGTCCGCTGGCTGCATCCGGTATTCCATTCCAGCTTACGCACCTGATACTCACTGTGTGCTTTCTCGCTTTCGGCCAGTATTGTTTCCGGGTAGTACTCACCAGGTCTGCTGCCAGCCGGGCAATACTCTTCCCGCTTCCGGTAGGAGCAATTCCGAATATATAAAGATGCGGGGAGTAACGCCTGTGGTTGTAACGTCCCCATGTGCAAGGTATGATAGCACTATAGGCGGTAAGTATGGAAAGCAATAACAAATCCCGCTCACGGATACTGGACCCTTCCATAATACAATCAGCTACTATATTGGAAATATTTTCAAACAATTTATCATCAAAACAGGGAGTATTTTTCCGTAGTTCCTCACCCTGCCAGTAACGTTCATTTTCATCGTTCGCTTCTAAGGTGCCGCCATATGGCACTTTTGGCACTTCCACATCAACAACCCCATCCAGAAGAGAAACACCCTATCGGACATAACTTTATGATAACCAGAAGATAAAGTCCTATTAATCTCTCCTAAATCAAAATCCGAATCTTCAAAATGAATCAAAACTTCGCGAAAAAGCTCATTTTTTGCATATCCTCTTTTACACGCTTCGCAAACTAGTTTAAAGAGGGTGGAATTATGGTTCCCACAGGAGATAAAATTTAAGAAAAGATAAGACACGATGAAGATCGGAAGACTCTCGTCGGATTTACGATTGGGGTCACCTCTTCGAGGGATTTACTATTTACGGATTTACCATTGGAACTACATTCGGTAAAAGATTCTCTTGTTTCTCCGCATTTGGATGTGACTCCAATCGTAAATCGTAAATCCTATACAATGTTGCCACATACATCTTTTCGTCATAGTTTACATAACATAGCCGGCTTTCGTCTTTACAGGCGGGATCACACTTCAGCCCCGTAAGTTTTTCGTAATAGGCTGCTACCAGATTAAATGCTTTCTGGTGGTTGCCTTCGGCTCCTTTTACATATACTCCTACCTTGTATCCGTCGGTAGGGCTTCGGAAAGAGAAAACCGTATGCGGATCTGCTTCACATACAGAGGCCAGACGGGCAATGTCTTCTACATGATCAAAATCGAGAAGGATAATACTACTATGCCGCACCAGATTGCGGATAGAATGCCCGTTTTTAAAGCATCCGCTAAATGTGATGGCCGGTAACTGGCTTTTCATATACTGCGCTGCCTGATGATCGCCTTCCTGATGAAAACCCGTATAGTTTCTATCTGGTCTTTCCAACGGCCTTTGGCGATGGCGGTTAATACTTGATGGACAGTGATGTCGATCGGTGACTTTGAGAACTTATTCTCATAATAAGATACCTGAATGTTTTCTACGTTGACCATTTAGTCGCTGTTTTTAGTGCTTAAAAATTTGTAAGCTCTATTGCTGAGTTACTATCTTATCAGCCTGTGTTGTAAAGATAAAAACTTTGAAAAATCTTGTGTTATCCATATATCGATAATATTGTTAAATGGTATAACTCTTATTCAATATTTTTATTAATTTAGCCGCATCAATGTATTTGAAACCACTTATGAGCACAATTCGGCAGTAGGGCAACGGAGAGTGATTAACTATTGTTTTTGATACGGGCATAAAAACAAAATTTTATTTATTTATGTAAAATTTAACTACTTTAGTTATTACCTTAATTATATATGCTCAACTGCCGGGTGATATTATTAATCTTAACACACGCAAATATGCAGAAAACAAAAACAAGAGAAAACATCCCCCATGTATTCCAACAATTAGGAAGTTTCATCGACCGCCTCAGACGCAAGTTTAAAATCTCCATCCGGGAATTTTGCAGAATGGCCCGATTAAGCCCCAATTCTTATTCGTTACTAAAACAAGGCAAAAATATGTGCATCAGTTTCTATTTCCGCACATTCGGTTTCCTGATAAACAATTTCTGCATGAATGAAGAAGAGAAAATGGAATATTGCAATGAGTTTTTCAGGATCGGAATGCTGGATGCAAAGAGTTGCTGGGAGATAGAGATGGAGTAAGATTGGAGATAAGAGAGTGTACCAAAAGTATAGCTGTCATCCCGGGCCCGACCCGGGATCTCCTCTGCAAACTATAGAACAACAGATTGCGGATCAAGCCCACAATGACAGACGCGTTTTTAGATACCCTAAATAAATATACTCTTTATCATAAAAATTTATAAGTAACAACCTGGATTAATTAAGCAGAATAACTTTCTACAACTATGAGATGAACTTCAGGAAAATCCGAAGAAAGTTTTTTCATAAGTTCCTTTACATCATTCCACTCTAATCCTCCAAGTCCAGCTCCTATTGCAGGTAAAGCAATAGTTTCAATTTTGTTTAAGGATGCTATTTCAAGCATTTTAGATAATGATTCCTGAATGTATTCTATTTTTGCAAATGTTTTCCATGTTTTTTGTGTACCCAAATTATAGATATGCCCTTCGCCATAATCATAATCGAATACATCTCCAGGGTTAAATTTCCCCTCTTTACACATTGTTTTGTAAATAAGATACATTTCAGGAAATTTTTTCCTGAATTGCAGAGCTATCCCTTTTCCCATAGCCCCGGCGCAATTGCATCCGTGGGCATAATTATACACACTTTTAATTGCAAATATATCTCCTTTTTCAATAAAACTAATCATTACTTTTTATTATTGAATTCCATTTATTATTAAATTCTTCTTCTGTGATAAAGTCTGATGGTTCCCAATCTATATCGGAGAACTTTTGATCATATAGAAAAGTATTATCACAAATAGGTTCTTCATCAGCAGATAATATCACCCCATCAGGAGCGATATTAATTTGTCTTACTGCATAATCGCCATTAAAATGGATATAGAAGGTAGTATCTTCTTCATCCCAGTGCTTTTTTATATAAATATTTTTACTCATTAAAATTTAATCTTAATTTTAAAATTACTCGTAGATACACTTGTTAGTTCATCTCTTGTATTATATGAATATGTTGTAAAAAATTCATGATTTATCTTTTTTATTAATCGATCATATAAATCGTATTCATAATTTGTTGCTTTTCCATTAGCATCTGTTTCTTTTATCATATTACCCGAACTATCATACATATAATTCGTTGTACCTTGGCTAGGATCGTTTATACTTATTTGTCTTCGATAAGTATCATATCCAAAAGATGTATTTATATTACCGGGAGAAACAATGGAAGAAGGTTGTCCATCTGCTGCTAAGTTATATACGATAGAACCTGTAGCATCTGTAATACGCACTAAATTGTTTAAGGCATCATATTCTTTCTTTACAGATACACCATCTTCTACAGTAGTTACAGTATTACCACTATAGCTATAAGTTGTTTTTTTACCTGATGCCTCAGTAAAAGATATCATTCTATCATAATAATCGTAACTATATGTATTCCATCCAGATGCAGATGTTCCTAAAAACGGTAATGATGTTTTTTGCAGATTGCCATAAGAATCATAAACATTATCTACTTTAGCTAAAGAACCATTAAAACGTGTTTCTACAGTTCTAACTTTACGACTCAAGGCATCGTAAATTACTTTAAAAGTAGGTTTACCTGTATAAGTTATGGTCTTTGAATATAACCCGTTAGTTCCTTCATCATCCCATACATATTTAGTTGCACGAACACTATTATCCGGCAACGTTATAGAAGCCTCTCTTCCAACACCATCATAATAATATCTTGTTATACCTCCTTTATGATCTTTTATTGTTGCAACTCTTCCCCATGTATCATAAGTGTATTCATTTATTAACCCCAGAGGATTAGTAGCTTTAATAAGGCGGCCATAAGCATCATATTTATATGATGTAATCAAAGAATTAGTTGAAGTATAATTTTTAACTGTTTCTTGTATTACATTACCATAGGAATCATAGCTATAAACAGAGTTTTTTACTTGATTACCATTTATATATTTCAATTTTACACTTGGCAGACCACTTGAATAAGCTGGTATATACATTCTTTCTGTATAGGAAGAGCCTTCTCTTGTTACAGTTACAACCTGATCGAATAAAAAACCAATATAATGCCCATTTGTATGCGTAATATTGTTACTATACTTATTCGTCTTTTTAATTGTAATATTGCCGGAATATGTTGCTGTTTCTTCTGTTGGATTTCCGTACGTATCATAGGCATAAGAAGTATTTACGCTAATTCCTTTTAGCTTATCTTGTTCAGTTTTACTTGTTAACCTTACTTTTAATATTTTATTTGTAGGAACAGTAACACTATAATTATAAGTTTTTTTATGCTCAGGGGATTCTTCACTTTTTAGTAAGCTATAACGGTATGGCTCAAAAATTTGTGTTAATGATTGTCCTTTATAATTATAACAAGTTATAGTTTTGAGTTTATTTAGCCGCTCTGATACCCGTCTTAGGCAAACAATCTTAAAATTATTTCCAACTCTTTTTGCTATTTCTTAAATTTCTTCCGTTCTTTGTTATCCAAGAATCAGGGATTACTATTAAGATATCATAATGGAATATCAAAAACTAAAGGATTTAATCGCAAAAATATCCTTCGGAGATCAGGATGCTTTCAGGACAATTTTTCTGCATTATTATCCTAAAATTAAGCACTTCATAACCCATTTATTAAAAAATGATCTTGTAGCCGAAGACCTTAGCCAGGATATTTTTACCCGTCTTTGGGAAAACAAAGAAAAGCTTGCCGAACTAAACTCTTTCGATTCTTATGTATATCAGATGTCAAAAAATGCTGTTTTAAACGAAATAAAAAAAATAAATGTAACCCATAAATATAGTGTTTACAACTTATCGCAAGAAAATATATCTACATCTATTGAAGAAGAATATTTTGCGCAAGAGATCGAATTACTGATTGAACTTACTGTAAGTAAAATGTCCAATCAAAGAAAAAAAGTTTATACCATGAGCCGCAACCAGGGATTGTCAAATGGAGACATAAGCAAATCTCTGAATATCAGCAAGAAAACAGTAGAAAATCATCTCAACCTCGCACTGAAAGAAATCCGGAAAACCATCTCCCTAGCAATTGTTTTCTTTATCTGAAATATTTTTTTAAAAATTCCATTGGGTGTGAAGCCTATCTTTGTTGTCATTATATATAAAAATACGAATTAATGACAAAGATAAAGCAATTGATAAATACTTTCTTTATTAATTCATACAGTGAAGATATCCGTATAAAATTTTATAAATGGTTGTCTGACCCTTATAAAGCTGAAGAGAAAGAAAAACACTTAAAATCTATTTGGGATGAACTAAAAGTTAACCCCGATGCATCTACACTCCATTCTTTATCCCGGTTGGAACGGAGACTGAACTTTAATAAACCAAAACCAACAAAGGAAACCTCTGTTGCATATCTTTTTATCAGGAAGATATCACGAATTGCGGCAATCTTTATTCTACCGATACTCGCATCGCTTATAACCTATCATTTTACCGACAAAGAACAAACCCCGGAGACTGTTACTTTTTCCGAATGCTTTGTACCGTATGGCGAAATGAGAAGTGTTTTGCTACCCGACAGTACTTACATTACCATAAATTCAGGAAGCATTTTAATATACCCCGATAATCCCCGGACAGGCGAACGATATGTTTACCTCAACGGTGAAGCCTTTTTTGATGTGAAAAGCAAAGGCGACAATCCTTTTATAGTAAAAATAGACGGATACAATGTAGAGGTACTGGGAACGAAATTCAATGTATCAGCCTATTCGGACGATCCGCTGGCTAAAACAACACTGGAAGAAGGGAAAGTTAAAATAAATTTTACGGATTAAAATCTACAACCGGTTTTACTGTCACCCAACGACCAACTATCATACAACAAAACCGATAAAGATATTACCCGCACCCAGGTAGACCCGGAAAATATTGCAGTATGGAGAGACGGACATTTTATTTTTCAAGGTGCATCCATACACGATATTCTCCGATCATTCGAACGCAGGTATAATATAACCGTTTATTTAAACTCAAACAGGTTTGATAAAGATAAAATCAGGGTCAAATTCATTCATGGCGAAACCCTGGAAGAATCTTTCAACATATTAAAACACATTGTTCCTAACCTGAAATATGAGATAAATGGCACTAAAGTATATGTACATTAATCAATAACGAAAGGAGGTATCATGAGAAAAAGAATAGAAGCTGCTTTATCTTCTGTTCGAAATAACAAAACTGAAACTGAGCGACAAAGTTTATTATCACTTTAAAATCTAAAAATAATATTATGAAATATATGAAATTATCAAGTTATAATTTTAGTAATACGTTAAAACTAATTATTTCCCTTTGTTTTTTGAGTATACCTTTAAATTCATTTACTCAAACCGGAAATATAACTTTATCTAAACAGATTACTATTGAAAATGCATTTGATGCAATTGAAAAGCAAACGGGCATGACGATTGCTTACAACGAAGCTTTACTGGATGTAAGTAAAACAGTCGAACTCAATGTTACAAACAAAACCCTGGAGCAGGCCCTGACGGAAATCCTGAAAAATACTCCGGTCACTTACACCATTCATAATAAGCAAATATTAATAGTAGAAAAAACAAGACAGCAGGGTGATCCGCAAAAAGTAACAATACGGGGAACTGTTGTTGATACGATGAATGAACCGATTATCGGCGCTACAGTATCTCTAAAAGGACTTCCTACGGGTACTATAACAGATATAGACGGTTCATTTACATTAAGCGCTCCTGCCGGATCTACTTTATTAGTTTCTTTTCTTGGCTATAAAGCAGAAGAAATTGCAATAGGTAACAGAACAACATTCAATATAAAATTAAAAGATGACAATCAAACCCTGGACGAGGTTGTGGTAGTGGGTTATGGCAGTGTACGGAAAGCTAACCTCACCGGTGCTGTCGACCAGATAAACAGCAAAATACTCGAAGACCGTCCCGTTACCTCTGTAGCGCAGGCATTACAGGGAGCAATAGGTAATGTAAATATTATGTCATCAACAGACAATACAATTGACGGTGGTGGATCTCCCGGTGCTAAAATGTCATTCAATATTCGTGGTGTAACCGGTTTGGACGGCACCAACAAATTTAAATCAGCCGAACCCCTTTTCGTTATCGATGGTATTCAAGGCGGTGATATCAATTCGATAAACCCAGATGATATAGAAAGTGTTTCCGTACTGAAGGATGCAGCTTCGGCAGCGATCTACGGATCGAGTGCTCCTTATGGTGTAGTACTTATAACCACTAAGCAAGGAAAAAAATCGGCTAAACCAACTATTAGTTACAGTACAAATATGGGCTGGTCTAACCCGATCAACCTTCCCACAATGATGAACTCGGTAGAATGGGCGGAATTAATGAATGAAGCAAAACAGAACGCATCGGGTACAGATTTCATTAGTGAAGAAAATATGCAACGCATTAAGGATTACTATGAAGGAAAAATCACTACTTCTACAGTAGCTAACCCCGGTAGAAAAGGGGTAACCAGTTATGCTAGTTTTGATAACTTTGGAAACGGACTATCTAATGATAATGTAAACTGGTACGATGTTTTCTTTAAAGGTGGTGCATTTGCACAGCAACACAATCTCAGCGTACAGGGTGGATCGGAAGCTACCAATTATTATGTTGGTATTGGCTATAACAGCAAGGAAGGTATTCTTAGATATGGCACCGATTCATTTGATCGTTACAGTGTTCGCGGAAATATATCCTCCATTATCAATAAATATGTAACAGCCAATGTACGAAGCTCGTTTACTAAAGGCATTAACGATGCGCCCGCCAATACTGCGGATGATAATTTCATGCAGTTGATTGCGCAGCGCTGGCCTATTATTCCTTTATATGGATTCGACAGTACATTTACCGATATCAGCCGTGTCGACTATTACCAGAAGGGTGGACGTAAAACTACCACAAATAACCTGTTGACAATGACCGGTGAGCTGGTTATTACCCCGATAAAAGGATGGGATACTACTGTAAACTATACATATTCAAGCAATAATATTGTCGTTGAGAAAAACAGAACCCATTTCACTACGAACGATGCCTTCGGAGTACCTTATTACGTACCCGGTTGGAATAGCGATGGTTTCGATGAATACTCGCGCGGACTTGACCGGTTAACACGGGAAAGAATTGATGAAGAACGCCAGACGTTTAATGCTTTTACTTCTTATGAGTTTAACAAAAACGGTCATTATTTCAAAGGAATGGTGGGTTTTGCACAAGAAAAACTGCATTATTATAAAATGACGGCAAATTCGGGCAATGGAACTTTGTACAACACCGACTTGCCAACCTTCGAAACTCTATATTACAATACAAACGGGCAATCTATCGGTGAGCCGGAAAAGAAAACACTTACTACACGGGGGGTGTTTGGTAGAATAAACTATAGCTTTGAAGACCGGTACCTGTTTGAATTCAACGGCCGTTATGATGGTTCTTCACGCTACATGAAAGATAAACGTTTTAAATTCTACCCGGGTGTATCAGGTGCATGGATCATTTCACAGGAAAAGTTTTGGAATAATTCTATGTCATCCGTACTTGACTTCCTGAAATTCCGTGTATCGTATGGTGCTTTAGGCGAAACGGGAGGAGATAATTACTATCCTTTCTATCCTAATTTAAAAACCCAAGCTGCTACCAGCGCTAACTGGTTATTCAACGGCACACGCTATAGCTCTATTAGTTTTCCTTCACTTGTTGATCCTAATATTACGTGGGTTACCAGTGCTACCATCGATTTTGGTCTCGACTTTGTAACACTCAACAACCGGTTATCAGTGAACTTTGACTGGTATCAACGCAACTCGAAAGACGTGATAGGCCCTGCTGAAGCATTACCAAGTGTATTGGGGGTTCCTGCTGCAGATACAAACAATGCTGCTCTGCGTACAAGAGGTTTCGAATTAACACTGGGTTGGAGAGACCGCATCAATAGCATTGGCCTGGATTATGGTGTAAAAGCAACGTTGGCTGATTCTAAAACCGTAGTTACAAAATATCCCAATCCTAACAAGCTTTTATCAAGATGGTATGAAGGCGCGACAATTGGTGATATCTGGGGTTATGTGACCGACAGATATTATATGGTAGGAGAAACAATCGATCAAAATGAGCAGGGAAATGACAAAGGACCAGGTAAAAACTGGAAACCCGGTGATATCAAATATAAAGATCTGGATGGTGACAATATCATCACACGTGGTGATGAAACGGCAGATAACCCCGGGGATAAAAAGATTATTGGTAACTCAAGGCCGCGTTATACGTTTGGATTAACGCTGGATGCAGCCTGGAAAGGTTTCGATATCAGCCTGTTCTTCCACGGAGTTGGTAAACGTGATGCATGGATGGGAACAGACGGACCCGGCAATTTCTGGGGAACTCCCAATAGCGAATGGCAGGCTAACTTCCTGACAATTCATCGTGACCGTTGGTCACCTGAAAATCCTGATGGATATTTCCCAAAATACTATCTGGGTGGTGGAGAAAATGCCAAGAACATGCAGATGCAAACCAAGTATCTTCAGAATGCAGCATTTGTGCGCTTTAAAAATTTCCAGGTTGGCTATACTTTCCCAAAGACCTTACTAAATAAAGTCGGCTTTGAGAGATTAAGAGTATATGTCAGCGGTGAAAACCTGGCAACATTTACCAACTTTGTTGAGACAATGGACCCCGAATTTGCAGGAGCAAACCGTGGACTTACTTATCCGCTACAGCGTACGTGGTCACTTGGACTTAATTTAAGTTTCTAATCTTTATAATTTAATGATATAAGATATGAATTATATGAAAAATTCCAGATTACCAATTATATTACTCTTTGGTTTATTCCTGATTGTATCATGCAATGATGACTTCATGGAAAGATATCCGGAGAAAGACATTAGTGATGCTACCGTATGGAAAACACCATTAGACTTACAATTGTATGTAAATAATTTCTATAACCGGAAAGACCTACTACCACGTAATGAGGGTTCGGGTTCAATGGGTATATACTCTTATGACCGTGATGACGGCAGCGATACGCAAATCCACCAAAATTATAATCAACGCATGAACGGGCAAGGCTCGATCCCCAGCACCGATGATGATTGGGGTTCGACAGAAAATGAAAAAGGCTGGAGCGCTCTTCGCGATATAAATTACTTTTTCCATAATTACAAGAAAGCAACCGGAGACCAGAAAGAGATAAACCGTTATGTAGGGGAAGCTCTGTTTTTCCGGGCACTGTTTTATTTCAAGAAAGTTACTTTGTATGGAGATGTACCCTGGTACGAATCGTTGCTTTTACCGGGTAATGAAGAGTTGTACAAAGCCCGTGATCCCCGCAACTTTGTTGTTGACAAAATACTGGAAGACCTGGATACGGCAATTGAATATCTTCCTTCCAGGGGAGTTGATGGCAATTGGGATGGCCGCGTAAATAAAGAAGCTGCAATGATATTGCAAGGACGTGTTGCATTGTATGAAGGCACATGGGAAAAATACCATGCCAGTACAGATTTTGGGGTTGAAGGATCAGACGGAAGCAAATACTTAACCAAAGCCAAAGATGTAACAGATGCACTTATGGCACTGGGTACATGTGACTTGGATAATATCGGTGAGGAAAACGGATATCATCGTGTTTTCAATCAAATCAGCTATGCCAATAGTAAAGAAGTGGTATTCTGGCGCCAATACAGTAAAAGTTTGGGTATAGCCCATTGGTGGTCAAACTATACAACTTATGGCGGATTGAGCGGGCTGACCAAAAGAATGGTTGATACGTATCTTTGCACTGACGGTAAGCCAATTGAGGGCAATCCGCTTTACAGAGGGGACGAAACGCTTTTAGATGTTGTTACCAACAGAGACCCGCGTTTAAATCAAACGATATATGTTAATGACGGCAAGCATGAGCAGCATCCGGGAATACCTTTCACATATCCATCGTTTGTAGAATATGATAAAGCTTGTGTAACCGGCTACCAGATGTATAAAGGACATCTGCCGTCAGATATATTAGCAGGGGCAGCACATGAGCAGGGTATGATTTACTTCCGGTATGGCGAAGCTTTATTAATCAACGCCGAAGCCAAAGCCGAGTTAGGTACTATTACCCAGGCTGATATCGACAATACGATCAATAAGCTTCGACGCAGGTTAGTAGGAATGGCAGATATGAAATTAGATGAAGTAAACTCATGGAATTATGAAAAGACATTTCCCGAACTTTCGAATATTATCAATGAGATACGTCGTGAAAGAACTATTGAACTTGCGGTTGAAGGTTTCCGTGTGAATGATATATTCCGCTGGGCTGCAGCTGATGTTTTAATCAAAAACTATATTCCGCAAGGGGCAAAGCTTGCACAATGGAAAGGTACTCTGGATCCGGACCCGGGTGAAGATTTTGAAAAGGCTGTTAAAGGCTTAAATGAAGATGCTAACGGATATATCGCACCGTATGCAACTCAGACAGGATTCCCTTCCACAGGATACAACTTTGACCTGGGCCGTGATTATCTTAAAGCGATACCCAGCACTGAAATTGTATTAAATCCTGCCTTAAAACAAAATCCAGGCTGGAGATAAACAACTACAATATGGATGAATCCTAAAACTTCATCAAACTAAGTTCACTGTTATGAGAGTGTCCTAAAAGTATAGTTGTCATCCCGGGTCTGACCCGGGATCTCCTCTGTAAGTTATAGAGCAACAGATTGCGAAAGTCTTTACTAACATATTATTAGTACCCCAGCTGAAAAACGCTGCTACAAAATACTGTGTGGTTTTAATTATTAAGGTTATATTTTTTGAATGATTAAAAAATATAGATTATTGTACGTATATATTAATCTGACATGTTCAATTTATCACCTTGGTTGACTTTAATAGATTGTATCGTTGCTTTCAGCCGTAATCAGGTCAAACCGATATATTTCTTTTGCACTTCTATTAGATGCAACAGCAATAAATACATATTCAGATTCAGGAGATAAATGATCAAAATCAATATTTAAACCGGCTGTACTATTTAAGTGCTGCAATTTTTTTTCATACACCTCAGTTCCATTTCCTTCGAGAAGATGCTCAATTGTTTGACCTTCGTTCATTGCATTTTCTACAGATGCTCTTGATAATAAATTGTATTTAAAGGTCTTGATCTCATTTCCTTTTAATGATAGGATGATGCTATTACTTGCTACTTCAACCACTCCTATATCTAAAGAAGGTTTTGCTGGCTTTTCTTTGGGTTCAAGTTCAAACTCCTTAAAATCCGTTGGCTCTGTTATGAGTCTGGTCGAAGCTGAAATGAGTAAATTACCTTTTTTCTGTTTTGCTTTAAGATGAATTTCCCACAATTGCCCGGCAGAGAAATCCAGTATCTGAGATTCTTCGCCCGAGACAGTTAAATAAGACCCTCCATATCTTATTTTTAAATTCGCAATTCCCGGCAAAAAGTATCCTTTTGATTCTTTTTTACCTCCCTCATAAACCAACGTCCTGCCCTGCTGAGTTACAACAGGTACAATATCTGTAACTCCTAACTGTTCCAAAGAAGAATCATATGTAAAATAAAGCCCGGAATTCACCTGCTTGCATTCTAAAGAGATATGAGTAGTCTGTCCACCTGAAACGGAAATTCCCGCACGAACACCTTCATAATGCGGTTCGTCAAATGCCGGAAAAACCTCTCTGTCATGAGATGAAAGTGTGAGCTTATAAGAACCCGTTAAAATATTTTCTATTATTCCTCCGGGAAAATCAGACAAAGCACCCTGCATTACATTAGACGGATTTTGCTCATTCGCCAGTGTGACCCAAAAGTTATCCACATCCGGTATAGCCCGCGAAGTTATAATCTCAACATTATCATTTAAAACAGAGGAAATTTTTAGCGACCCTTTTTTTTTAAGAGTCCATTCTTCATTTTTTGAACAAGATATAATTAACAGTGATAAAAGAATAATTATACAGGTATATTTTTTCATGCCTATAAAAAATTTAAAAGGTAGTTGAAATCTAATCATTTTAATTTTGCGCGCTTCTCTATTTAGTACTATTATTAAAGGTTTTTTTATCCTACTGTGACAACAAAGGGTTACCCAAACCACACTATAGAGAAGATACCAAAGAAAAAAATTATAATTCTCAGAACAAATACATGGTGACTAAATAAATAATAAACATTATAGGAATTTTTTATAAATGATTAATACACAGACATTCAGTTAAGTATTTATTTAATTATATATATATTTATTCCCATTTAATAGCAGTATAGAGT
>PPYE01030699.1_pt1 | contig 19710 bp, 18 predicted proteins | sample 1559881 | NCBI WGS metagenome assembly PPYE01 (sample SAMN08240022, study PRJNA423297) | Human gut metagenome, whole genome shotgun sequencing project. | reverse complement strand
AAATAGAAAGCGAAAGCCAGTGCAACTGTTTCATGACGCATTGGTGTCTTTCGCAGAAAGACGGGTTATATAAATGAACTATAACAGATTAGAAAACAGTCTGATTGATGTGATCAAAGAGGAACAGGCGAAGCTTGGATATATGAAGGAGAAGATCAGCCTTTATTATCCGCTCAGTTCCCTGAATCATTTCTTTGGCAATGAGACGGATGCTGCAGGCATGATGGAGATTTTAAAAGATTTTCCTTCTTATATAGAAGAGAAATTTGGTGAAGTAGCAGTATCACACAGAGGAGATCGTTTCTGCTTCACTGTTTCGGAAAAAGCTTCCGAATATGTACATAATAATATGAAAGAGAATGAATTTATCAAGGCATTGATCGAACTGGTTGGCAGACATGGATGTACGATAGAGGAAATTAAAGAACTGTTCCATTCTTATTCAGATAAAATCATTACTGAACCAATGGATAACGAGGAGTTTGATGTGATGATCCGCTTTGATGACGGATCAGATCCTTATTATTATTGTTTTAAAGATGAAGGATGCCATATCATTTACCACAGATTTCTGCCGGAAGACTATGCAGATTTTGGATTCTGATAAGAATGAGTGAAAAATTTTCCAACTGTCGGATCAGCAAAAATATATGTGATATTTGCAACAAAAGTATGTTATTTTTTTGTCAAATATCAACAAAAATAAGCCGAAATTCTATATTGACAGATAGTCTCAATAATGGTAATTTTTATTTGATTTAATGTTTTCATTTATAGAAACAGGTAACATTTTATTACATTATTTTACAGGAATAAATATAGATAAAATTGAGTTGACAGTTTGGAGGGAAAGATTAAATGAGAAAAACCAAAATTATCTGTACAATGGGACCGTCTACTGATAAGGGCGATGTTATGGAGCAGCTTGTGAGAGAGGGAATGGACGTAGCACGTTTCAACTTCTCGCATGGACCTCACGATGAGCAGAGAGGTCGTATCCAGAAACTGAGAGAGCTTCGCAAGAAATATGACAGACCTGTTGCAGCACTTCTTGATACAAAGGGACCGGAGATCAGACTTGGATGCTTCAAGGATGGCAAGGTTTCTCTGGAAGAAGGACAGATATTTACATTTACAAATAAAGATATTGAAGGAACTAATGAGAGCGTAAGCATTACTTATAAGGAACTTTATAAGGATGTACAGCCGGGCGGACACATTCTGGTTGATGATGGTCTTGTAGATCTGGAAGTTCAGGATATTCAGGGAAGAGATATTGTATGTAAAGTTATCAACGCAGGCGTGATCGGTGATAGGAAAGGTGTTAATGTTCCAGGGGCAAACCTGAAGATGCCATTCATCAGTAAAAAAGACCATGATGATCTTCTCTTCGGTATCCAGGAAGGATTTGATTTCGTTGCAGCATCCTTTACACGTACTGCAAACGATATCCGCGAAGTAAGAAAAATTTTGAAAGAAAACGGCGGTGAAGAGATCCAGATCATTGCAAAGATTGAGAACCAGCAGGGCGTTGACAATATCGACGAGATTATTGAAGCAGCAGATGGCATCATGATCGCCAGAGGTGACATGGGTGTTGAGATTCCGCCGGAATATGTACCTGTTATCCAGCAGAAGATCATCCAGAAAGTTTACACAGCAGGAAAACCGGTTATTACAGCAACACAGATGCTTGACTCCATGATCTCTCATCCGAGACCAACACGTGCAGAGGCTACAGACGTTGCCAATGCGATTTTCCAGGGAACAAGTGCTACCATGCTTTCCGGAGAAACAGCAGCAGGTAAATATCCGGTACAGGCACTTCAGATGATGAGCCGCATTGCAGAACATATGGAACAGAATATTGATTACAATACAATCTTTAAGAAAACAGACAGAAATGAGAATCCGGATATTACAAATGCAATCGCACATGCAACCTGCCTGACAGCAATCGACCTGAAGGCCAGTGCAATCCTTTCAGTGACAAAATCCGGAAGTACAGCTCATATGATGTCCAAACACAGACCAGGATGTCTGATCGGTGCATGCACAAGTTCTGAGAGAGTCCTTCGCCAGCTGAATCTGTCCTGGGGTGTTTACCCGATGCTGATTAAGGAAGAGTACAGTTCTGAGATCCTTTGCCTGAGAGCAATCGAAGCAGCACAGAAGCATAAACTTGTAAAAGTTGGTGACACTATTGTATTTGCCGGTGGTGTACCGCTTGGAATTCCGGGAAGAACAAACCTGATCCGCGTCTGCACAGTAGAATAGTGGAGCAGGTTATGAAACGGTTAGTCATAAAAAATAAAAGAAAAATCTGGCTCTGGTTTCTGTTCACCGTGCTTCTGATCCTGGCATGCAGGGCTGCGTATGTTACGGGAAATAAGAATATGCAGATAAGAGACGAGGCAGTAGAGGAACAGCAGGTAGAGAATGTAGTGGGACAGGATAAAGTGGAGAGATTATGCTGAATCAATTTTCGAGAACTGAGCTTCTTCTTGGAAAAGAAGCGATGGATAAACTGGAGAATGCCCGTGTGGCAGTATTTGGAATCGGAGGAGTTGGAGGTTATGTATGTGAAGCATTGGTCAGAAGCGGCGTAGGGGCCTTTGATCTGATCGATGATGACAAAGTATGCCTGACGAATCTTAACAGACAGATTATTGCCACCAGGAAAACTGTTGGCCAATATAAAACAGAGGTGATGCGGGACAGGATCCTGGACATTAATCCGAAAGCAGATGTGAGAATCCATAACTGTTTTTATCTTCCGGAGAATGCTGCTGATTTCGATTTTAGTGAGTATGATTATGTGGTAGATGCTGTGGACACAGTGACTGCGAAGATTGAACTGATCATGCGTGCAAAAGAGGCAGGGACTCCTGTTATCAGCAGTATGGGAGCCGGAAATAAGCTGGATGCTAGTGCATTTCGGGTGGCAGATATCTATAAGACGAAGGTGTGCCCGCTGGCGAAGGTTATGCGCAGAGAGCTGAAGAAGCGTGGTGTGAAAAAACTGAAGGTTGTTTATTCGGAAGAACAGCCGATCAGACCGATTGAAGATATGGCAATCAGCTGCAGATCGCATTGTATTTGTCCTCCGGGTGCTGCGCATAAGTGTACGGAGCGCAGAGATATTCCGGGCAGTGTGGCGTTTGTGCCGTCTGTCGCCGGGCTGATTATTGCAGGAGAGGTTATTAAAGACCTGACTGCGGAGTACAGAAGATAAGAAGTGTTTATTTTGAGATGTGTATGGTGTCAGAAATGGTATGATGCACATCTTTTTTTGCGGGAAATATTTGGAATCGGATGGGGTTTATTACTTTTTGGATTTTATAGAATTGTTATAGGGAAAAAGTCAAAATAATATAAAAATTTATGTGATTTTCAAAAGATAATGAAAGAAAAAGGAGAGAATCTGTGATACACTGTCATTATTGACGGATAAAAATCTATTAGAACTGTGGAGATATAGAAGTTTGGTGGATCAATGTCTGAATGATGTCAGCTTAATAAATTTCAGATTGGAGGATATAACATCGGATGAAAACAAATTACAACAGAACAGTGCAGGCCTGTTTTATCGGATATGTAGTGCAGGCCATTGTGAACAATTTCGTTCCTCTGCTGTTTCTGACATTTCAGGGCAGTTACGGGATTTCGCTGCAGAAGATCACACTTCTGGTTACTTTTAATTTCGGGATCCAGTTGCTGGTAGATCTGGCATCGATTGGATTTGTGGACAGAATAGGTTATCGTGCATCTATGATCCTGGCACATGCAATGGCGGCTGCAGGTCTGATTTTGCTCACAGTATTGCCGGAGCGCCTGGGAGATCCGTTTGTGGGACTTCTCATTGCGGTTATGATCTATGCCATCGGAGGCGGATTGCTGGAGGTGCTGGTAAGTCCTGTGGTGGAAGCCTGCCCTACAGATAATAAGGAAAAAGCAATGAGTCTCCTTCATTCCTTTTACTGTTGGGGACATGTGGGAGTGGTACTTCTTTCTACATTATTCTTTCGTATTTTCGGGATTGCAAACTGGAAATATATGGCGCTGGTGTGGGCATTGATTCCCATTGCAAATGGAATCCTTTTTATCAGAGTTCCCATTGCTCCACTGCTGGATGAGGGTGAAAAGGGGCTGACTATGGGAGAGCTTTTTAAGAAAAAAATCTTCTGGGTTCTGATGTTAATGATGCTCTGTGCAGGAGCCAGTGAGCAGGCGGTAAGCCAGTGGGCTTCTACTCTGGCTGAGAAAAGCTTTGGAATCAATAAAACTATCGGAGATCTGGCAGGTCCCATGGTGTTTGCAATTCTTATGGGAAGCTCAAGGGCATTTTATGGGAAATTTGGAGATAAAATCAATCTGGAACGCTTTATACAATACAGTGCAGTTCTGTGCATGGTTTCCTATCTGATGATCGCATTTATCCCGGTACCTGCGCTGGGAATCCTTGGATGTGCGGTTTGCGGTCTGTCTGTAGGTATTATGTGGCCGGGAACCTTCAGCATGGCGGCTGCCTCAGTAAAGCGTGGCGGAACAGCCCTGTTTGCCCTCCTTGCCCTTGCTGGAGATGTGGGATGCTCATCCGGACCAACCTATGTGGGGATGATTTCAGGAGCACTGAATGATAATCTGAAACTTGGAATCTTTGCGGCACTGATTTTCCCTGTGTTGATGATAATGGGGATTAAGATGATTGGAAGTCTGCAAAAATATGATTGAGATATATTAAAAAGTATGGAACGATTAATTTTTCATATTGATGTAAACAGTGCATTTCTTTCCTGGGAGTCAGCCAGAAGGGTAAGCCAGGGGCTGCCGGATCTCAGGGAGATTCCCTCCTGTGTGGGAGGAGATCCAAAGAAACGGACAGGTATTGTGGTTGCCAAATCCATTCCTGCTAAAAAATACGGGATCCAGACCGGCGAGCCCGTAGCCATGGCTCTTCGGAAATGTCCGAATCTGGTGATCGTTCCCAGTGATTTTGAATTATACGATAAATGTTCCCGGGCGTTTAAGGTAATCTGTGCTTCTTTTGCACCTGTGATGGAATCTTTCTCTATTGATGAAGTGTTTCTGGATATGACGGGTACTTCTCTGATCTATCCTGATCCTGTAGCAGCTGCTCATGAACTGAAGGATAAAATTCACAGAGAACTGGGATTTACAGTAAATGTGGGGATTTCTACCAATAAGCTGCTGGCAAAGATGGCTTCGGATTTCCAGAAGCCGGACAGAGTACACACGCTGTTTCCGGACGAAATCCCGGAGAAAATGTGGCCGCTTCCTGTCCGTAACCTGCTGTTTCTGGGAAAAGCTTCCGAGCAGAAGCTTCTGGATCAGGGAATCCGTACTATCGGTGATCTGGCAAGGGAACGGGAGGCAAATGTACAGCTCTGGCTTGGAGAAAAACCAGGACATCAGCTCTGGCAGTATGCCAGAGGTATTGATAATTCTCCGGTAAAGGCAGTACCTGATGAGGCGAAGGGCTTCAGTGTGGAGACGACTTTTAATGATGATATTACTTCTATGGAGCAGGTGCTGCCGATTCTGCTGGAGCAGTGTGACGTTCTGGCAACCAGAATGCGCAGAAGAGGGAAAAAATGCAGATGTATTTCCGTTACTTTTCGTACTCTGGATTTCAGAAACCGTTCTCACCAGACAAAGCTGGAAAATGCTACAGATCTCACAGATGAAATTTATGGAAATGCTACCAGGCTTTTTTCAGAATGCTGGAAAGGACAGCCCCTGCGGCTGATCGGTGTGGCACTGACCGGTCTTACAGACGATTCCTATGAGCAGATGTCCCTGTTTGAAGATACAGAAAGTAAGGAACGCCGCAGAAAACTGGATGCAGCTATGGATGAAATCCGTATGAAATTCGGCAACGACAAGATTACCCGCGCCAGTATTATGAACAGCAACGCCCGGATTGGCAGGAAAGCCAGAGCGCAAATGAAAAATGAAGACAGGAAAGAACAATAATAAACGCGCAGAGAAAAAGTATCATCTCTGCGCTTTTATAGCGGACTGTTATATATATTTCAAAAATTCTTCATCCGGGATCCGGGAAGTATGAATGGCATTCTGGATAGCCTGAGCCATGACTTCTGCGGCGAGAGTTCCAGCCATGTTGATATCCACAGAAACATTACCAATGCTGGCAGCATAGATGGAATCACCGTCAGCCATAGTTGCTACAGGATTGATGCATCTGGCATAGGCACAGCGGGTCATAGAGGCAATTTTATTCAGTTCAGCCTTTGAAAATGCCCCATTGGTGATCACAGCTCCGATGGTGGTATTGCCGGTAAACTGGTCATGAGGTGTCATAAAGCGGTATAATTCGTGGGCACTGTCCAGAAACCCGCTTCTGTCAGGTGTTTTCAGCCCTGCAATTTTCTGACCATTTTGTGGACTGAAGATATCTCCCAGTGCATTGACAACGACAATTGCGGCCATCTGGAAATTTTTCACAGATACAGCGGCAATACCAAGACCTGACTTCATGGATTGTTTCATACCGTAAAGTTTTCCCACAGTTGCACCGGTACCTGCACCGATATTTCCGGTTCTGGTATCTGTTCCTGCAAATGCCTGACGGCAGGCTTCTTCGCCCATTTTTGCAGTTGGACGTATTTTAGGATCTCCGTAAGAGAGGTCATAGATACAGGACTGGCATACAAGAGGAACCAGGGCTGCACCGGTGTTATAACCGATATTTTGTGATTCCAGATAGTTCATCACACCGTCAGCAGCAGCCAGTCCATAGGCAGAACCTCCGGACAAGACAATAGCATTGATGGGATTGTCGGCAGTGACAGGAGAGGTGAGAGGAGTTTCTCTGGAAGCAGGCCGCCTCCGCTTATATCGCAGCCTGCTTTTGCTCCATTTGGAAAATAAAGAACAGTTACACCGGTCTTCGCATCATGGTCAGAAGTATGACCGATGCGTAAATTTGAAAGTTCTGTAATAGAAATCTCTTTTAGTAATGACATAAAAATCTCCTTTTGATAAAAAAAACCTGACTACAGTGACAATGTAGTCAGGGATTTTTAGTGAACCTTCCGGAACAGCAGAATTAAAAGGCTGTTCTTTTAAAGATTATGCACGTTTCAGTGCCACAGAAAGTGCCTTGGAAACGATGCTTCCCACTACAAAGCAGAAGCCCGCTTCGATCAGTCCCTGAACGCCCACAAAAGCAGCAACGAAAACAACAGGATTGCTTACTCCAAGACTGGAAACAATACCCTGAATGTAATCTGTGTTGTAGAAGAAGAGACATAAAAAGCCCATGAAGAAGAAAGTATTCAGTAACGGGCATGCCAGTGAAGCAACGTAATAGGAGAATTTCTTCGCCGGTGATTTATATAATGCTGCGAAAATAAGTCCTGTGATCCATCCTTCCAGCACACGTGCCACGATACATACAATAAAAGTGCCAAATGGATTAATGTTAAAAAGTGCGGCAGCGAAAGCTGAACTTCCTGTGACAGCCATATAGAAGCTGGTTGCACCGAAAGCAAGTCCGCATACAGCACCACCTTTCGGTCCGAGGATGATAGCTCCTACAGCTACCGGGATGGTGAGAAGAGTGATGGATAAGCCGGGAGTACGAAGGTAGCCCAGCGGGGTAAAGGACATGAGCAGAATAATGGCAATCATCATAGCCAGCTCTACCATGTAAAGAGTGCTGCTTCTTTTTGCGGCAGTTGTAGTAGTAGTTGTTGTTGTTGTGTTCATATGAATTCTCCTTTTGGTCTGATAAAACGGCGCAATGCGTCCCCTGCTTTTCAGACAGTTTAGAGTATGGGGATCAGGCGTTATGAAAAATATACATCAGAACAAAAGATATGAAACAAGAAATATCTTCCGGTAAAAGTTTCCGGTGTGTAGACGCCTTACAGGTCGCCTCACAAATTTAACCAGACTGTGAAGTGGATGACTTTATCCACCAGACTGTCAGATGTGGAAATCAGATGCATTTTCTTTCGAATAACGCTCCCGTAAACGATAACACATTTGATTAAAAACTGCAATATTTTATAGTATGTTTGAAAATAAATACAGGATATAGAGGTGTTTCTATATCCTGTAAAAAATATTGATTATGAGATTTAGTGTTCCATCATGCTGATGGATTCAATTCCAACGCTTCCACCGCGTACCACTTCAATTCTGTGGAATTCTTCCTTGATCAGTTTAACAACTGCATCATTCTTGGTGGCTGTCTGGACAAATTCCAGAAGCAGACTGTCTTTGCCATAGTCAATGACTTTTGCCTTGAAGGTTTCTGCAATCTGAAACAGCTCTGCTTTATCTTCCCTGGAGCAGTTGAAAACCTTGATGTAGAGAATTTCTTTCATTCTGACAAATACATCTGTGAAGTCAATTACCTTGATAACCTCGATCATGCGGTTTAACTGTTTTTTGATCTGTTCAAAGGTTTCATCATCGCTGACTGTTGCGATAGTCATTCGAGATACTGTGGGGTCCTCGGTAGTTCCTACAGTAAGACTGTCCAGATTGTAGCTTTTTCCGGAGAAAAGTCCGGAGATTTTGGACAGAACACCTACCTGGTTCTCAACATAGAGAGAAATCCATCTTTTTTTCATTCCTTTATCCATAATAATCTTTCCTCCTGCCTAACAATCCATGATCATATCTTCCAGAGTTCCGCCCGGTTTGATCATCGGGTAGACCATTTCTTCTGGGTCAATGATAAATTCGATTACTGTAGGTGCTTTTGTATTTTTCTTTGCTTCTTTGAAGGCGGCTGCGATTTCTTCTTTCTTTGTAACGCGGATTCCCTTTGCGCGATAGCTTTCTGCAAGTTTAATGAAATCCGGTGTGTACTGTGGATATTCCATGCCTTCTGTGCGGCGGGAAAGTGCTCCGGCGCGCAGGTTGGTCATGGCGTAGCGTTTACCGTAGAAGAGTTTCTGCCACTGGCGTACCATTCCAAGATATTCATTGTTAAAGATACACAGGATTACTGGAAGTTCCTCCAGAACTGCTGTTGCAAGCTCCTGGATATTCATCTGCACACCGCCGTCACCGGAGATAACGATGACAGGCCTGTCAGGATTTCCGATTTTGGCTCCGATACCGCCCGGAAGACCATAGCCCATGGTTCCCAGACCGCCGGACATGATCATCTGTTTGCCCTCTGTGATTTCCGCATACTGAGAAACAAGCATCTGGTGCTGGCCTACATCTGTAACGATAATGCTGTTTTCGAACTGTTCATTGATTTCTTTCAGAATGTCCATTGGACTTAAAACATCGTTTGGACGCATTTTCAGCGGATGTTCTTCTTTCCATTGGCTGATCTGGCCAAGCCACTTGCCTGTAGAGCATTCCTGAACGTATTCATTCATTTTTGTGATAGCTTCTTTTGCATCTGAAACAATTGGAATATCTACCTGAATGTTTCTGGAGATAGATGCGGTGTCGATATCGATGTGTACAATCTGTGCATGAGGTGCAAATTCATGAAGTTTTCCTGTGATTCTGTCATTGAATCTGGTTCCGATAGAGAAAAGGAGATCACAGTTGCTGACTGCCATGTTTGCTGCATAGGCACCATGCATACCAAGGTTTCCGATGTAGAGCGGATGGTCTGTGGGGATAGAGCCTTTTCCCATTACGGTTGTGACAACCGGAACTTTTGTCTTTTCCACTACTTCCCGGAAGATTTCATGGGCGCGGGAGATTACTACACCGCCGCCTGCCAGGAATAAGGGACGTTTTGCTTTATTTAAAAGTTTGATGGCACGTTTGAGCTGGCCGATGTGGACATCTGTGTTTGGTTTGTATCCGCGGATGTTTACATTTTTAGGATATTCAGCGCTGCCGAGTTCTGCCATTACGTCCTTTGGAAGGTCGATAAGGACAGGTCCCGGACGGCCGGTGCGGGCAATGTAGAAGGCTTCTTTGATGATACGTCCCAGGTCTTCACGTCTGCGGACAGTAACGCCGTATTTGGTGATGCTTCTGGTGATTCCTACGATGTCTACTTCCTGAAATGCATCGTTGCCGATGAGGTGGCGGGCTACCTGGCCGGTGAAGCATACAAGAGGTACGCTGTCATAGTTGGCGGTTGCAAGTCCTGTTACAAGGTTGGTTGCTCCGGGACCGCTGGTTACCAGACATACGCCGACTTTGCCGGTGGTTCTGGCGTAGGCGTCTGCTTCGTGGACAAGGGCCTGTTCGTGACGGGGGAGGATGATTTTGACATCGTCCTGTTTGTAGAGTTCATCACTGATGTCGATGGTACAGGCTCCGGGGTAGCCGAAGAGGTATTCTACGCCTTCTTCTTTTAAGGCTTTGACTAAGAGTTTGTTGCCGGATATTTGTTTCATATTTGGGTAAACCTCCTTTGTGTATAGGACGCTCGGAAATTTATTTGTTTTCGGGTGCGGTTTCGGGGTCTAGGAACTCTAAGTGTCTGAAAATCTGCTAAAACCGTTCAGAAAAATCTCAAACTCGCCGCGGATGCGGCTCAGACAGTGAGATTTTTCTGAACAACGCAGATTTCCAGGCACTAAGAGTTACTACGACTCCTGCAAATGCACCCGAAAACAAATAAATTTCCGAACTGTGTATTGGCGAATACAGGGTGGGGCAGAATGGCGCTGCGCTGATTCTGCCGAGTGTGGGGTGGCGGGTTTGATGTGACAGATTAAAGCAAGCACGAACGACTTTTTGATCCTGATATCTAAATATAGTAAAAAACGCCCTGGGCTTGTTTGCCCAGGGCGAAAATGTTTCCGCGGTACCACCTGTATTCAGAGTCTGGCTCTGCACTTTGTCAGTACTGATATACTGTGTTCCTGTAACGTGGAACTGACGTTGAAGTCTACTTGGCATGTCTGTCCGGATCTATGGATCATCTGACTGGATATGCGGTTTGGTTCACTGCTCGGGGGCTACTTCCACAATTCGTTCACGAAAGCTCGCACCGACCGCTTTCTCTCTGTGCTTCCCGGGGTTGTGTACTCCTCCCTGTCATGGCATTTGGCTGATATAGGGATATTCATTGTCCGAATAGGGTGGACAAATGTTTTCTTGGGTTACATTATACATTTATAGAGAGGAAATTGTCAACCGGGTTTTGGATAATTGCTGTAAAATTTATGTTCCTGAATGAATTTTGGCTACGTTACTGAGAACGGAGTGAACAGTAATGTAATTGACAGATTTCTATATTGCTGATATAAAAAATAAATAATACAGCTGTTTGGAAGGAGGGACATATGGATTATTTATCGAATAATGTGGCGGTGAATCTGAAGAGGATTCGGAAATCCAAGAGTATGAGTCTGGATCAGGTGTCTGAGCAGACGGGGGTGAGTAAGAGTATGCTGGCTCAGATTGAGAGAGGGACTGCCAATCCTTCTCTGGGTGTACTGGGGAAGATTACAAGTGGTCTGAGGATAGAGTTTCAGGAGCTGATACAGCCGCCGAGAGTGGACTGTTGTCTGGTGACACCGGCAGAACTGGTTCCTACCAAGGAGATAGCAGGACAGTACAGGGTATGGACCTGTCTGCCTTATGAGGATACCCGTCTGGTGGAGGTGTACCGGATCGAGGTGGAACCGGGTGGTGTTTATATCAGTGGCAGCCATGGGGAGAAGACAAGAGAATATCTGGCTGTTATGGAGGGTGTGCTTACTCTGGAATGTCATGGTGAGAAGTATGAAATCCACAGAGATCAGGTGTTTAAGTTTGAAACGGATCAGGAGCATGTCTATCGGAACACAGGGAAGGAGAAAGCCTGCTGTACCTGTTTTTTTCTGGATTATCATTGATGCAGTTGTATCAGGAGTTTTGTTGCTGAAGCGGTCTGCCGCAGGTGGATTACCATAGTGTAGAACTGAGTAGTGAAGCAGGTGATTTTATCCGAAGTATGAGTGTAAAATGTACAATATAATGCACAAAATAATGAAAAAGATACACCAGAAAATGAATATCTGAAAAGAAAGGATGTAAGTAATGGTTTGTCAGTCTGCCATTTCATGAAGAGGCTGTGTTGTTATGAATTGTTGAGAAACCTTTATAATATCGCATGAATATGCAGGAAATATTGGATATACAATAAGGAGAACACAGAGCTTTCGTTACTGTTCACTCCATTCTCAGGAACGATCTTTCTGTAAAAAATGTAAATGTTCAAAAAAACATGTTGACAAATCATAAGGGCAGTGATATTGTAAGGATGTACAAAATAATACACAGAAAAAGTTAAGCAAAGGCGCTTACCCATACGGGTCAGTTTGTCTTTGCTTTTTTTATTATCTTAAGGATGCAGGAGGGCACAGCTATGAAATTAAAAGACACAGGATTAACTTTTCAGGACATTAAGGACAAAGTAAACAAGTACATGATCGAGACTTATGAGAGATTTGATTTCCTTGCAGAGACAGCAGAGGGCATGTACATTTATGATGAGAATAAAACCCCATATCTTGATTTTTATGCTGGTATTGCAGTAAACAGCGCAGGAAACTGTAACCCTAAGGTTGTAGCTGCTGCAAAGGATCAGTTAGATGATATTATGCATACATTCAACTATCCATACACAATCCCGCAGGCGCTGCTTGCTGAGAAGGTCTGTGAAACAATCGGAATGGACAAGATTTTCTATCAGAACTCTGGTACAGAGGCTAACGAGGCAATGATCAAAATGGCCCGTAAATATGGTATTGAAAAGTATGGTCCAAACCGTTATCATATCGTAACTGCAAAGATGGGATTCCATGGAAGAACCTTTGGCGCCATGTCTGCAACAGGTCAGCCGGGTAATGGATGCCAGGTTGGATTCGGACCTATGACTTATGGTTTCTCCTATGCACCGTACAATGACCTTCAGGCTTTCAAGGATGCATGTACAGAGAACACAATTGCCATTATGGTTGAGCCTGTACAGGGCGAGGGCGGAGTACATCCTGCAACAATGGAATTCATGCAGGGACTTCGTAAATTCTGTGATGAGAACGATATGCTTCTTCTGATCGATGAAGTACAGACAGGATGGTGCAGAACAGGTGCTGTTATGTCCTATATGAATTATGGTATCAAACCGGATATCGTATCCATGGCAAAGGCTCTGGGCGGTGGAATGCCAATCGGTGCCATCTGTGCAACAGCAGAGGTTGCAAAAGCTTTCACAGCAGGTTCCCATGGAACTACATTCGGCGGACATCCGGTAAGCTGTGCAGCTGCACTGGCTGAGGTGAATGAGCTTCTGGACAGAGATCTGGCTGGAAATGCAAAGAAGGTTGGCGATTACTTTGCAGCTAAGCTTGAGAAGCTTCCTCATGTAAAAGAAGTAAGACATCAGGGACTTCTGGTAGGTGTGGAATTTGATGATACTATCGGCGGAGTGGATGTAAAACATGGCTGTCTTGACAGACATCTTCTGATCACAGCTATCGGAGCGCATATCATCCGTATGATTCCACCGCTTATTGTTACAGAAGAAGAGTGCGACAAAGCTGTAGCAATCATCGAAGATACAATTAAATCTCTGGAAAAATAAAAATCCGGCAACGGAGTGATACAGTAAGGACAAGGGCGTCACGAATTATATTCGTGCGCCCTTTTATGATATCAGGGCCAAAAGGTCAAAAAGTCGTTCGTGCCTGCACGATAAGACTTTTGAACCTGGGACCTGCCAAACATGAGAAAGTAGCGACTTACATAGTAAATCAGCGGATCTCGAATGTTTGAGAATCTGATAAAAATTTGAGTGTGAGAGGGAAGAGCATGAAACATCTGGTAATTACGATTGGCTGCGAATATGGAGCCAAGGGCAATGCCATCGGTAAGAAGATTGCACAGGATCTGGGGATTAAGTTTTATGACCGTGATCTTGTGGATGAGATTATCAAAGAGGTAGGCATCCCTACAGACATTATGGACAGAGTAGAGGAAGGCGGAACCATCGCAGGTAAAGGTGCACAGGGTGATGTGAGAGGTTCCTTTTCCAAATATGCGGATCTGACAGACCGCGCCATTCATGTACAGAAGCAGATTATCCGGAAGCTGGCTCAGAAAGAAGCCTGCGTGATCATAGGACGGTCTGCAGATTATATTCTGAAAGATACAGAAGGAATCCAGCTGGTGAGAGCATTTATATATGCACCTAATGATATTCGCGTTCACAACATTATGGAAAGCCATAATCTTTCGGAAAAGGATGCAAAGCTTCTGCTGGATGAGAAGGATAAACGTTATCATAAGAGACATCTGGCACTGACAGGAAGTAACCGCGGTGACAGACATAACAGGGATATTCTTATTAACAGTGATTTTCTGGGAATTCAGGGAACAGCAGAATATCTGGAAGATCTGATCGCAAAAAAATACGGAAAAAAGGAGGCCTGACCTATGGAACAAAAAACATCAGAATTTGACAAAGTACTTGGTGCATGGGACATACTTGTAATTGCATTTGGCGCCATGATCGGCTGGGGCTGGGTAGTTTCTTCCGGTAACTGGATTGAATCCGGTGGTGTGCTTGGTGCAGCTATTGCATTTGCAATCGGTGGAATCATGATCTTCTTTGTAGGTCTGACTTACGCAGAGCTTACAGCAGCCATGCCTCAGTGTGGTGGTGAGCACGTATTTAGCTACAGGGCAATGGGTTCTACAGGTTCTTTTATCTGTACCTGGGCGATTATTCTTGGATATGTAAGTGTTGCCTGCTTTGAGGCATGTGCATTTCCCACAATCATCACTTATCTGTGGCCGGGGTTCCTGAAAGGATATCTCTATACAGTTGCAGGCTTTGATGTTTATGCATCCTGGCTGATCGTGGCAATTGTGATTGCTTTTCTTATTATGATAATCAACATTAATGGAGCAAAAACTGCAGCAGTTTTGCAGACTGTTCTTACCTGTATTATCGGCGGTGCCGGAATTATTCTGATCGTAGCTTCTGTAATTACAGGAAGTGTGGATAACCTTCAGGGACAGATGTTTGTTGGAAACGGTACCGGTGAAGCAATGGAAAGTATTATTAAGGTTGCAGTTATCACTCCGTTTTTCTTTATTGGTTTTGATGTTATCCCACAGGCAGCAGAGGAGATTAATGTTCCGCTGAAAAAAATCGGTAAAATGATGATCCTCTCTGTTGTGCTGGCAGTTGTGTTTTACTCACTGGTGATTCTTGCAGTAGGTTATATCCTGAATCCGGCAGAGATCGTTGAGTCTCAGCAGGAAACAGGACTTGTAACAGCAGATGCCATGGCCAAGGCTTTCGGGACAAAGATTATGGCCAAGGTTATCATTGTAGGTGGAATGTGTGGTATTATTACATCATGGAACTCCTTCCTCCTTGGCGGTTCCCGTGCCATGTACTCTATGGCAGAATCCTACATGATTCCTCCGTTTTTTGCAAAGCTTCATCCGAAGCACAAAACTCCGGTTAATTCTCTGTATCTGATCGGTGCCCTGACTATGCTGGCTCCTTTTGCAGGAAGAACAATGATGGTCTGGATCTGTGATGCAGGTAACTTCGGATGCTGCCTTGCATACTGTATGGTCTCTGTCTCTTTCCTGATCCTTCGTAAAAAGGAACCGGATATGGCAAGACCTTACAAAGTAGGCCACTACAAATTTGTAGGTTTTATGGCAGTAGTCATGTCAGGGCTGATGCTTCTGGTTTACTGTATTCCGGGTTCCGGTGGAAGTCTGGTATTTCAGGAATGGATCATGGTAGGCGGCTGGAGCTTACTTGGAGTTGTATTTTATGCAATCTGTAAACGTAAATATAAAGAAGATTTTGGTAAACTTATTGAGCTGATTTCTGATGAGGATGACGCCTGCGTTTTTATACCAGCACACTCGAATCCGCATCCTACGCGATTGGTATAGTTATTTACGAAACGCTGTACTAGGAATTATTTTGGGTAACAGAGTTTTGAATTTGTGCAGGGTAGATGCCCTGCACATTGCAATATTGAAAAATTACAGGAAAAGAGGCAGAAATTAATGAATCCATTTGAATTTTTTATTCCTCAGAATATTACAGTCGGTGCAGGGACTCTGGCGAAGCTTCCGGAATGTGCCAAAAAGCTTGGAGGTTCTCATGCAATGCTGATCTCAGGACCAACTCTCCGGAAAATGGGAGTTGTGGATAAGGCGGCGGATTATCTGAAAGACGCCGGAATGGCAGTGGATATTTTTACAGATGTAGAAGCCAATCCGTCTGTCACCACAGTGGAAAAAGCGACAGAAGCGTATAAGGATTCAGGCGCAGATTTTATCGTTGCGCTGGGCGGTGGTTCTCCTATGGATGTGGCAAAAGCAGTGGGAGTTACGGCTAAATATGGCGGCAGTATTACAGAATATGAGGGGGCACATAAGGTTCCCGGAAAAATTGTTCCGCTGATCGCAATCCCGACTACTGCGGGAACCGGTTCAGAGGTTACGGCATTTTCTGTTATCACTGACCACAGCAGAGATTATAAGCTGACGGTATTCAGTTATGAACTTCTTCCTGCATATGCGATCCTGGATCCTGAACTTCTCACATCTGCTCCGGCATCTGTGGCAGCAGCCTGCGGAATCGATGCATTTATTCATGCGGAGGAGGCTTATGTTTCCACAGCAGCATCTCCTTTTTCTGACGCAATGGCAGAGAAAGCAATGGAGTTGATCGGTGGAAATATCCGCCGTTTTGTGGCAAGACGTACAGATCTGGAGGTAGCAGAAGCAATGCTTACAGGCTCTCTCTTTGCAGGAATCGCCTTTTCCTTTGCAAGACTTGGAAATGTCCATGCCATGAGTCATCCGGTAAGTGCTTTCTTTAATGTGGCACATGGAGTGGCAAATGCAGTTCTTCTCCCTGTGATTGCAGAATATAATGCGCTGGCAGATCATGGCAGATATCTGAAGATTTATAATTATATCAGTCCGATCCCTGCATATGAGGATGAATTCGAACCGCTGATGCTGGTGGATGCCATCCGTGAATTAAACGAAGATATCGGAATCCCGGAAGACCTGACTACAGCTATCCGTCAGGCAAAGAAGGGAGAAGAGATTTCTGATGAGGAGATTGAAAGCAAGATTGATGCCATGGCAGATGATGCTATGAAGAGCGGAAATATTGCAGTAAATCCAAGATCCTCCAGGAAACAGGATATTGTGGAATTGTATCATAAGGCTTTATAAATTCAGATAAAGAGGAATGCAGTATTTTATGTAATTGCTACAGGTTAACAGAAGGTATTGATTAAAATATCTGCTATTATAAAAAACGTGCAGAAACATTGAAGTCGACAGATAACTTCAGGTTTGAAGATTTATCCCGATTTTAAAATGTATCTGCACGTTATTTTTTTGAGAAATTTCCATTGTATAACTTGCCTGATAGAAAGAAAGATTATATAGTATTAATCAAAATATAGTAAAGTAATGTGAGTCAAAATATTGATTGTTCAGGAGGATTTTATGGCAAAGAAGAAAATATATGCAGTACGCAAGGGACATAAAACAGGACTTTTTGCTACATGGGCGGAGTGCCAGAAGGCAGTAAGCGGATATTCAGGAGCTGAGTTTAGGGGATTTACAGAGAAAGAGGAAGCATTGGCTTTTCTGAACATGGAGACAACAGGAAATGTATTCGGTGATAAAGCAAAAGAGGCGGCAGGAATCGTGGAAGTACCTGAAAATATGGTCATTGCTTATGTAGATGGAAGTTTCGAGAAAAGTATTGGCAGATATGCCTTTGGTTGTGTGATCCTTACACCGGATGGACAGGAAATCCGTAAATCCGGCAGCGGCAGTGATTCTGCAGGAGTCGCGATCCGAAATGTGGCAGGAGAGATGCTTGGTTCCATGACTGCAGTAAACTGGGCCATAGAAAACAAATATCCAGCTGTGGAAATCCGCTATGATTACGAAGGTGTAGAGAAGTGGGTAACAGGTGTATGGAGAGCCAAAACACCTCTGACCAGCAAATACGCAGCCCATATGCAGGAAGCAGGAAAGAAAGTAAAGATTTCTTTTTGTAAAATAGCAGCCCATACAGGCAATCACTACAATGAAGAGGCAGATCAGCTGGCTAAGAGTGCATTGCTTAAGACGGATGGAGAAGTACGAATATAAAAATCTTATCACTGAAAGGCGATTTCCAAAGGGATGAAAAATTTATGTGGATGACAATTTGAGTGATCCGCAGGGAAATCAATATACGGAAGTGGAAAAATAAAAAACAGCTGTGTTACCATTGAAACTGTTAGCTGAAATTTTTATCAAGTAACAGTTTCAATTGACAGGTAACGCAGCTGTTTTTGCTTATGAAAGTGTCATATCCCCGTCTTTCACCCATCCAAGCTTACGGATAAACATGTTGATGAGCGGACACAGGATTGCAGGCAGGATAAAGGAAATCAGCAAAAGTCCGGCCCAGTCCCAGCCTGTGACAGCTGTTTTTGTTCCTGCGGCAATATCATTCATCCATCCGGTGTAGACACCAATCTGTCCTACGAAACCACAGGTACCCATACCGGAAGAAACCGGAGTACCGTTCATCTGAAGTTTGAACAGACAGGTTGCAAGAGGTCCGGTTATGGCAGAAGTAAGGATCGGTGCAATCCAGATGCGTGGATTTTTTACGATATTTCCCATCTGGAGCATGGATGTTCCGATTCCCTGAGAAACAAGTCCGCCCCATTTGTTCTCACGGAAGGACATTACTGCGAAACCTACCATCTGTGCGCAGCATCCTGCAACAGCAGCTCCTCCGGCAAGTCCGGTAAGGCCAAGCGCAGCACAGATGGCGGCAGATGAGATAGGAAGTGTCAGTGCAATACCCACGAATACAGAAACAAGGATTCCCATCAGGAACGGCTGCAGGTTGGTTGCCCACATAATAATATTTCCCACTTTCATCGCTGCACTTCCAAGTGCCGGAGCCCACCACGCGGACAGGGCAACACCTACACCGATCGTGACAAGTGGAGTGACCAGAATATCAATTTTGGTTTCCTTAGATACTGCTTTTCCGATTTCGGAAGCGAAGATGGCTACAAATAATACAGCCAATGGTCCGCCTGCACCGCCTAATGCGTTAGATGCAAAGCCAACAGTGATCAGTGAAAACAACACCAACGGCGGACAATGCAGCGCATAGCCGATGGCAACAGCCATGGCAGGACCGCTCATGGCAGATGCCAGAGAGCCTACGGTATACTGTGTGTCGTTTACAGTTGCCACAGCAGTGGTCAGAAATGAAATATGAAACTGTGTTCCAAGTGTGTTGATGATCGTGCCAATCAGCAGGGAGCAGAAAAGACCCTGCGCCATGGCACCAAGGGCATCGATTCCATAACGTTTTATGGAGATTTCGATGTCTTTACGTCTGAGAAATGCTTTTAACTTTTCCATAGATTATATTTTCTCCTGTTTTTATTATGTATAGAAGGGTGTATATACACCTATATACATTTTCTCATTATAGTCACATTCACGGAGTAAATCAAGTAGTTTTGTAACTGTTCACACACCACTATCCCGCGAGGTATTTTGGCATGAATATGCCAAAATCCCGAGACATATGAGCCAAAATTCCATTGCCGCAGGCAATCTGGAATGAATTTTGGGTACGTTACTGTTCACACACCACTATCCCGCGAGGTGTTTTGGCATGAATATGCCAAAATCCCGAGACATACAAGCCAAAAT
>PPYE01585377.1_pt1 | contig 19714 bp, 17 predicted proteins | sample 1559881 | NCBI WGS metagenome assembly PPYE01 (sample SAMN08240022, study PRJNA423297) | Human gut metagenome, whole genome shotgun sequencing project. | reverse complement strand
TCGATAAGAATTGTCATATCTGAATTCTTACCAAAAAGGAGCCATTTTTAACCAAAAACACAAACTATTTTACACTACCCTGTCTCAAAATACAGAAAATTTACTATACTTGACGCTTACCCACATATCGGAATACAAAAATCCCCGGCTGCATCCGCATACAACCGGGGCTGTTCTTTTTTTGCTTGTCTTGTCACCAAAGGGCATTATAGTGTCTGAAGCATCCCTTTTTCAATCTCCTTGATATCCTCTATAGAAAGTTCAGTAAAACAAGATGCAATTTCTTCTACTGACAACTTTCCTATTTTAAGCATCTTTTCTGCTGCTTCTATCGCTGTCTCCTTTTTTTCGCTCTTGATATGATTGCGCATGATCCGTTCCTCATCAAATAAAGTCATCATAATTGTTATAACCTCCTTCTCACGACTGGACAGAAACTCCCTCAGCACATTCCTATCCTTACAGATACGGATTGTTTCAGTAACCGTTTCCCGTCTTCTCCCATGAAGTTTCAACTGCTCATTATATACTTTTGTGAAAGTGACGTATTGGCTGATGATGTCATTTTCTTTTCCATCATAAATTATATTTACCTTTACCTCAATGGCACATTCCTTTCCATTAAAATATTCCTCTGAAAGTGAAAGTGTTTTCGGCTGATCCTTTCGCTCTCCGGTAAATATCACATACACCTCTGGTTCTGGCATTTTAACTTTTTTGCTGCCATACAGATCCACGTCCTGCTGTTCAAAATAATCCTGATATGTCTGCACCAGATATAAGAGTGCCCGGATAATGATATTCTTCGTCCAGGATGACTGTGCTTCCGTAAGAATCATGAGTTTTTCCCCCACTCTGAACCCCAAATCATTATGGATTCCATTCGTAAGCACATTTCTTATCGTAATGTCCATCAGTTCATCTTCCGTGGTTTCCTTATCCTCCGGGTGCAGCGCACGGTAAAGCTGTATCAGATACTTTTTATCCTGAAAGATTGATGTGAATACACTGTCTTTAATTGTATGTTTTGCAACCGGTTCTTCTTTCACTGTTGTCTCTTGTGATTCTTCCTGCACAATATCATCTCCATTCTGTCTTTCCTCTGTCTGGCAGAGTAGAACTACTCTTTCTGCTGTATCTTTATTATACAAAGAATCCGTTCATTATTCAAGAAGCATCCTTCACCAGTTAATATGAAAATACAGAGACAAAAAAAGAAGCATCCGGCATATTATAGCCAGACACTTCTCCTTTGTCTTATTTCCGTCTACGCTCCATGTCCTCCTCTACTGCCATCTGCGGCGCAGGCTTTCCGCTCCGCTTAGCAATCTCTGCCTGTTTCCTACGCAGCTTCGCAAGTACGGATGGCCTGCCTTTTTTGCCCTTCACTGGCATATTATTCCGCCTACCGTCTATCATATTATAGTTCTGTTCTTCGTCTATTTCAGAACTGCGGAGATACTCACCATTTTCCATATATTTCTGCCAGCTCTCAAGAGACAGTTGATACCTTTCTGATTCCATAACTGTTTGCGAAGGATTGAGATAGTCTCTGATCTGCTGCAAGACAATCTCATTAAAGCCATCCTGAACATTATCCACAATTAGCTTCCCATCTTCATCCACCACCGTCCATGCAGCATCTCTTCCATATGTTTCATGTTCCATCAGGAAAAATTGTTTCCCGTCGATAATGATACTGTCAAAAGCAAGCCAGCTTCCCTCTTTCCCCTCAATATGAAAATCCGTAGTATCAAAAGACACAAGCGCACCAGATGATCCATTCCGGATAAATCCCACAATCACCGTAAAACCTGTTTTCTCCACATAATAAGAAGTCACAACGCCTTCTTTGTTCAATACCAGCACATCACTGACGCTAATGGAATGTCCTTTGAATGTCCGGGGCAATTGTTTCTCGAATCGGTTACGAATATCCTCCGGCGTATCGCCAGGCTGCATCCGCCCTAAATATGCCTGTTCATAATCTTTACTCCGCACCTGAACTTTCTTCTCCTGCAGCACATGATATGGACGAAAGCTTATTTCTCGGTTCTCTGGTACATTTTTTAACTGATAGACCGCAAACTGGTTTATGTCCATGCTTCATCCTCCACTGGTTCCTGTTTATATATCTCCAAATCCAGACTTGAAAATGCTTTATCGGAAAGGAAGTTCAACTTTTTTCTGAAACATTGCTATTAGAATATATTCATTTTCCTCAAACCGTATCATAATTCCTGCTCTCCTTTCTTTCGTGTCTCTGATTTCCGCCCCTGCTTCTCCTGTTCCTTTAACCTTGCCTGTCGCTCCCGGAGAGCATTTAAGACAGATTGCTTTTTACTGACGCCTGATGTTTCCCTGTCAGCTTTCGGAACATTTTCAGCCGTTTTTTCTGGCTCTGACGCCTTTATTTCTGGCTCTTGCCTACCCTGTTCTGTCCGTTCGGAAAGAATCGTCTCCATATCCACAATCGTTTTCTGTACTAAAGCGCTGTCCTTATAATGGGGGATCTCATTGATAAACTCTTTCTGAACCTCCCCAGCCACCATCAAAGAGTGCGGCATCCCATTATAAATGCTTCCGTCCTCAAGGTAAAATCCGATCTCCTTTATGCCGTTCATACGCTCTGACGGAATTTCATCATATATTTCCATAGCTTCCTGCAGCGATTCCAGACGTTCATGGTATTCACCCAAAACAGGAAACTCCGAACATTCCGCAACATAAAAGGTAATTCCTGCTTCCTGCTTTGTCTCTGCTTTTTCAGAGACATTCTCCATATTTTTCTGTTTCTCATCCAGATACTTGTCCGCACTCTCCAGATATTCTTCCAACGTTCCTGTCTTTTCCGTTGAGATCGGATTGATGTCAACCGGGATTCCCGCAATCGTCAATCCGTCCTCATGGAGCACATTAAAAAAGGTATCCTCTCTGAAATCGCCACTGTAAGATAACACAACATCTATATCCGAGCCTTCCTGATATAACCCTTCCCGGCATCGGCTCCCGTATACCCTTGCGCCAAGCAGTTTTACTTCCTCTGACAGTCCCATCTCGTCAATCTGTGCCTGTGCATAGCAGAGTACAGTTTCTTCTATATCCGCATGGCTTCTACCATTCAACGCAGTCTCTGGCTCTGTCCGGTCAGATATTAGAGGTATCTTTTCCGGCTCTGTTTTCTGTTCTTTCTGCTTTTCTTCTTGTGTCTCCCGAAAATCTTTCCGGGCTTTCTGCAATTCTTCCTGCGCTACGACATCTGCTTTCTCCTGCAGTTCTTCATAATCCATGACCTTGCACTTTGCAGGCAGAATCCCCTCATCTTCAAGGATTGTTTCCATTGCTTCACGGATAGATATATCCGGATTATCATACACACCACCATCAATCTCCCGGCAATCTTTGTTATAAAACGTATAATCATATCCATCCGAAACAGTCTGGATTGAAAAATATCCTCTTCCTGTCTGATATGCGAGTGCTATATCATAATAATCAAGATAGTCCTTTGCTTTCTTTGACGCTTCCATCGTTTCCTTTTCTGACAAATATTCATGGATTGCCTCTTTTGCCCCTTGATCAAACCCATTTTCCAAATCTTCCGCCACCAGCTTTCCATTCTGGTTTACAATAATCGCAGCAACTGAATCTTCATATTCGTCATGCTCCATCAGATAAAATACTTCGCTGCCGATAACCCTCACCCCTGCCGTGTGCCATGTTCCAAAATGTCCCTCCACTGTATACCCTCTGGTTTTCTCGTTTATCTGTATTTTCGTCTCCTGTTGAAGTTCCTGCTTCCGCATTTCATTTCTTGCAAGACCAATAAACCCGTCCAGTACAGCCGGATGGCTGTCCACAATATAATCCGCATTTAAGTCCATGCCACGGCTGATATTCTCTGGTATCACATAGCTTTTTGCCCACTCTTTTGTGTCTCTGGAAAACCGCCCGTCATGTTCCAAATGCTGCACCGTATTGGCAAGGACAAACATCACCCGTTGCGCACCATATTCTTTCAGCACTGGCTCTGCGACCTCCGGCCTAAGATGCATTCCGTCAAAGTTTTCCCGGATTGCAGCCTCCACTGCTTTTTTACAGTCCAGATTCAACTTTCTGGAATCCAGATAATCATCCACCTTGCTATGCTCCATTGCATATTCAATCGTATGTGTATAAATCGGCGGATACATTTCTTCTTCCAAGGACTGCATAGATTTCTTCTCTATAAGCTGTTCCCTCTGACGTACAAAATCCGGCAATTCCGTAAACCCAAAACTGTCTACAAAATGCGCCGATACCTGACCGCCACGGTTCATAACCACAATGTCACTGACCGAAAGAGAATGTCCTGTATATCCTTCCGGATGGTTGAGATTGAATTTCTCATAAATGGTATTTAAATCTTCCTGCTGTCCAAGCCTGCCACTGTAAATCAACTCATAATCACTGCCCTCTATTTCCATGCCTTTCTTCTGGATGAAATCCATATTGAAAAACAGGTACTCCCGGCCTTTCCCGTTTTCATCAATCTGAAAAATCGCATAGCGGTCTGCTGTGTCTGTATAGAGTAATTCCTCATTGGCACTGATCACAGCATCCTGCATTTTTTCTTCCAGCCCGGCAAAATCCACTTCGGTGAGATATTGCCGGAATTGCTCTGGTGTAACCATCCCACCTATAAAATTCAGTCCCTCGCCCAAGTTCAGAAAGCCCCTCTCCGGGATTGGAAGCGGCTGCGTAGTAAGGATTGTCCCTGCATGGTTGACCATGACACGGCTCTCTACCGAAACCGGATCACCCGGATCGTCACCGGAGCCTCGCAAATCATAACGGTAAAATCCCTCTAGCACATCATTTTCCGCTATCCGCCCATTGGAGAATAATGCCGGCATCTCAAAAATTTCTACTTCCTGATATTCTTCACTCATTTCCTCTTTTTGTTCATTTCCATTCTGTTCCTGTAAAATACCCTCTCTTTCTCTCTGCAGCTTCTGGATGTTCTCCACCATACCGTCAATAAAAGAACCTGATGTTTTCCGGATAAAGTCCATTGAGGAACGCAGCTCTTTCATATCCATATCGCTCGACCAGCCAGCTATATATGGAAACGAATAGTCTGACGTATCCAATCCGAAAAAACTGCAGACTGTGAACGCTACCGATTCTGCCTCCACCTCTTTGGTCATGCGGTCTTTCTTCTCCCCCATTTCCTCCATAATGTCCCGGTCATGGCACATGGCATGGGTTACTTCATGGACGGCGGTTTTCATTGTCTGCTTCTCACTCATGCCCTCTTGAATCACAATCTCTTTCTCTGTATTACTGTAATACCCTCTCGATTCCCCCTCAATCTCTGCAAACCGCATAGGAACAGGAGAAACGCTCCCAATCGCCTCCATAAATATAGAGAAGTTCTCTACACTACCCATCAGCTCCGGCGTATCCAGTTCCGGAATTGGATCGCCGTAAGTCTGTGAAATGTCAAAAACCGTTGCCTCACGGAAGCGCGGAATGATATGCCATGTTTCCTCCGTCTCCGGCTGTCCGTCCGGGCGCAAGACTGGCTCATTGGTTTCCGGATTGATTTTCTCGACTTCCTCCTTCTGCCGGATTGGAATTGGGGCAATGATCTTAATTCCTTTCTCCCCACGCTTCACCCGGCGGTTAAACTTCTTATTCCATGTGCCAAAACTAGCCACCAATGTCGCTTCTGGTTTCTGCATTGCTATCAGCAGCGTGTTGTTAAAGCTGTAATGATGAAACTGCGACATGGTTTTTAGGTACTCTGTATATTTTTCCGAAGTAAATAACTCCTGAACGCCCTGCTCCAGCCGTTCCGTAATCTCTTTCATCTGTTCTTCCCGTTTTCCTGCCATAGATAATAAATTCCCTCCATTCTCTGCCGGATGCACCATCAAATCCCCTCCCCATCGGAATCAGGATCGCTCCATAAGTAGTACATCCGTTTTTCTAACAAAACGGACAGCCACAGGGAATCGTCCTCTTCCGGCTGTCCGCATACAGGAATCTTGCCATTGGCAATCTTCCTGCATATAATGGTACAAAAAATGCCATCCCATCTCATTGACGGCATAGCTCTCATTTTATAACTCCTGTTCTTTTTTCTTTCCCATCTTCTGATGGTTTCCGTAATCTGCGGCAATCCTTTCTTTTGCCTCTTTCAATTTATTTAACACAGAAGGCTTCCGCACTCCATCTGCAATTCTGGAAGCGTCGGATACCCGTCCTGCATAGTTGATGGCTCTCCTCGGACAGTCTGCAACATCCTGGACATCTTCCTCCATACCCAATGCTTCCGACGGCCCGCTTTCATCCATGTTCAGCAAGACATTTAATTCTGCTAACCGCTCCATTTTCTCCGTCAGCTCTTCCTCTTTTGCAAACGGCTTTTCTACTTCCACCTTTGCCGTTGCAAGCTGCTGTTGCACCGTCTCCAGATTCACCTCTGCTTCAGACAGCTTTTTCTCAATTCCAGAAAGGGCATTGTTAATACGGTACATATTTCCTAACGGATCTTTCCCTATTTCAATCTGATAACTGCACTGCCGCTTGATGGTCAACTTGTAAATCTGATTGAAACTGTCAAAATCAGAATACAGCCGAAATCCATGAAACTCCCCGACCTGTCCGGCCGCATCCACCGCTTTTAACCCGGCGCAGGCGGCAATGAGCGCTGTCCCGGCTTCTTTCCGGTCTGTATAGGCTTTCCCTCCGATGGTTATGCAGAAATCATCCTTTTCCTTATCTTTCTCTAGTAGGGGTTTAACTGCTTCCGCATCTGCCTTAAGCCCTGCAATCCTTTCCTTTAGCGCCGTAATCTTTACCGGGTAATTCCTTGCAATCTCCGTCTCCAAGCGGTATTTCTGGCTGGTATGGTTTGCCTTTAAAAGTTTCAGCTTGCTTACCTGGATGTCGAGATCCATCTTCTCTTTAATATACGGGTTGCCCGTAGCCAGAGCCTTAATCTCCGCATAACTTAATGCCGTATCGTCCACGTCCTCACAGGCACGGACCGGGGATTTACTCGTCATAATCTGGCTGATAAATTTCTGCTTGTTCTCCAAAATCTGGTCGAGTAGGTCAGCGGTATTACTACCGCCTACCCCTCTAAGAACCGTGCATGAGAGTTTCCCCTCACACGGCTCAAGCACTTATAAGCCCTGTGTCACCAGAACCGGTTCATCAACTTTCTTTGAGTAATGCAGTTTTCTATGACAGCCTGCGTCTACTAATATTTTTCTTATCTTGTAATCATCCCCCATGGCTTCATGGATTCTGTACCCTTTCTCTACAGTAATAGTACCGCCGCATATAGGGCAGATTCCTTTTTGTTCTTTGTAGAGGGCGTTCAGTTTCTTTCTGCCTTTAGTTTCACGAAGCATTCTCTCTGTATCCCTGTCCTCGAAGTATTCTGCAAACTTTTTATCAAATGGCGTCGCTTCTGATTTTGTTTTCAGCCACCGTATGATGTTGGTATCCGTAGCATAAATCAGATGAAGTTCAAACGAATCTGACACTTTAACGCTGAATGTCCAGCTTCTTGTACCGACTTGCTTGAAATATTTCTTTGCTATCCATTTGTGGCTCTTTTTAGGGTGTCTCCGTTTGCACCACCGCCACAGACATCTCCAGACATCAAAATCAAATCTTTCAAACGCCTGCGAGGAAACATTGTATTTCTGGAAATTCACCCAGCCACGGATGACCGGATTCAGCTTCCGTATCAAATCTTCCTGCTTCATGGATGGATTTTTCTTGATAATCTCCCTTATCTTGCTGACTATGGCTTTATAATTCTTTTTGGATGGCTTTGTAAGTAGTTTGTCTTTGTACCACCTTATGTTGCTTCCGAGAAAATCAAATCCGTCTTCGATATGGGTGATAACTGTCTTTTCCTCAGACAGTTCCAGTCCTCTTTCTGATAGAAAATCCCGGATTATCGGAAGCACGCCATTCTCCAATAGTTCCCTACTTTCACCAGTGACGATAAAATCATCCGCATAGCGAATAAAATTTACTTTAGGCGAATATGGCTTTCCATTGATGGTTCTCTTGTGATATATTTCTTTTAATTTCACTTCCAGTCCATCCAATACCATGTTACAGATAGTCGGTGAGATAGACGAACCCTGCGGACTGCCTGATTCTGTCGGGAATAGTTTCCCTGTCTCAATATATCCGCTCTTTAACCATTTACGCAAAATGTCCTTGTCCATAGGAATGTTTTCCAGAATCCAATCATGGCTGATATTATCAAAACAGCCTTTTATGTCTCCTTCCAGCACCCACTTCGGGGATTTCCTTTTATTCAGACAGGTAAAACATTGTTCAATAGCGTCCTGCACACACCTTTTTGCCCGGAATCCATAAGAATTCGGGTCTGCTGTGATTTCCGCAATCGGCTCCAATGCAAATTTATACAATGTCTGCATTGCCCTGTCCTTCATACATGGAATACTTAAAGGGCGCATTTTTCCGTTCTTTTTCGGGATGTAAACCCTCTTTAACGGTAACGGATTATACCCCCTGCGTTTCAATTCGAGAATTGCTTCGTATTTTAGTTTTGGGGTAGACCATAATACTTTGTCTACGCCTGCTGTCTTTTTGCCTTTATTACTTGTCACTCTTTTCACGGCTAAAGCACGCCCGTAGAAAGAGTGTGTGAGCAGCCATTGCAAAGATTTTACCTTGCCTGTCCTGCCCTGTTGATGAGCCTTTACGATACGCATTTGCAGTTTTTTAACATATGCCTCGGCTTTGTTCCAGTCAATCCTGTCCCATGCTTTCGCAATGTCAGAAGTCGCACACGTTTTACCGTTCATTTGCCTTACTCCTCTCAAAAATTCTATAAACTCTCTCGTAATCAAGCACCACGCGGAATTCTGCTCCCCTTTCGGGTGGGGCAAATTTTGAACCCCTGTCCGTCCTCATTACAAGGCCGGCTTTCGCTTCTTCCGCAATCCTATACCCGCATTCCCAACGGCTTTCCTTACGGTCGGCTTGCCTTTGCAGGCGAGAATACGGGCTTGACACGTTCCACTTAATCAACAATTATCTGATAGTTTAGGTCCCACCTCTACTCCGGCAGTCATAATGTCCGTGTACTCCCAAGTGTGGAAGGGAATATCCGACTGCACACCTTTGGTTCAAGTCTGTCAGCTACTTTGGCTTGTTTCGCTTTAACGAAGCTTGCGGTGATTCAGTTAATTAACCATGCTATCAAAGAAAGCCTGCACCCTAACCGCCTTGTAGCTGGCAGCTTCATCCTCCCCTCACGGTTTGGATTCCAAATAGGGTTACGTTTATGCCCGCTTCCGAACAGTGCCATTACTGGCAGAGCCGGGGACAACGGCTTCATCCAACGGAATGGATGGTTTGGTCGGTATTACCGCCAAACAGTTAAATTAAGCGACTTCGTGTCGCACCCACATGTACGCATCAAATGTATTTTCGGTAACATACCGGTAAATCTGCACCTTATCGTTCCGATTTCCCTGCCTAAGAATCCGGCCCTCCTGCTGCTCCAAATCTGCAGGTTTCCAGGGCGCATCCAAATGATGCAGAGCAACAAGCCTGTCCTGAATATTCGTCCCAGCACCTAATTTCGGTGTAGAACCTAGCAGGATACGCACCTGCCCGGAACGTACCTTTGAAAATAATTCCGCCTTTTTTGTTTCTGTCCCGGCTTCATGGATAAACGCCACTTCCTCCCTGGGGATTCCCTTCGCCACTAATTTCTCCCTTACATCGTCATAGACATTGAATGTGCCGTCGTTTTTCGGAGTGGACAAATCACAAAAAATTAGTTGCGTACCTTTATCTGCCGAAGTCTTTTCCCAAATGTCAAAGGCATTGTTTACACAGCGGTTGACCTTGCTTTCCCCTGCATCCGGCAGCATATCATTAATCAGACGCTGGTCTAGGGCACACTTCCTTCCATCGTTCGTAATCTTCAACATGTTATCTTGTGTGGGATCTACACTCCCAGCACGGACAATCTCTGCACGTTCTGCAAAGGAACTGACCAGATCCTGCTGCTCCTCACTGGGTTTCAGCACTTCATTGATGTACTCCGCTTCGGGAATCGGAAGCTCCAGCATATCCGCTGTCTGCATATCTGCGCTCTCTTTAAATAGTGCAATCAGTTCCGGAAGATTAAAAAACCGGGCGAACCTTGTCTTTGCCCGGTATCCTGTGCCTTCAGGAGAAAGTTCTATACTTGTCGTTGTCTCTCCAAAAGCCGCCGCCCAGGAATCGAAATGCCCCAGGCCCATTTTCTGAATAGTGTCATATTGTAAATATCGCATGATAGTATATAATTCTACCATGCTATTCGACACGGGAGTTCCCGTTGCAAAGGTGACGCCTTTCCCTCCGGTAAGTTCATCGAGATACTGGCACTTCATAAACATATCCGAACTTTTCTGTGCGTCTGTCTGCGAGATTCCTGCTACATTCCGCATCTTTGTATATAAAAACATATTTTTGTAAAAATGGCTCTCATCCACAAACAGCCTGTCCACGCCCAACTGCTCAAATGTCACTACATCATCTTTCCGGATCTGGTCATTCAGCTTCTCAAGCCTTGCCTCCAGAGATTTCCTTGTTTTCTCCATCTGTTTAATGGTGTATCGTGTCCCATCTTCTTCAGCTAACTCTGCAATCGCTGTTGTAATATCATTCATCTGCCGCTCTATGGCCGCAATCTGCCGTTCTTTGGAAAGGGGAATCCGCTCAAACTGGCTGTGCCCGATAATGACGGCATCGTAATCCCCGGTTGCGATACGGGAACAGAACTTCTTCCGGTTTGCAGGCTCAAAATCCTTTTTTGTAGCGACTAACACATTTGCCCCCGGATACAGACGCAAGAAATCACTGCCCCACTGCTCCGTCAAGTGATTCGGCACTACATACAGATTCTTTTGCGCAAGCCCAAGCCGCCTGCTCTCCATCCCGGCCGCGATCATTTGGAATGTCTTTCCGGCTCCCACGCAATGTGCAAGCAACGTATTGTTACCATATAATATATGTGCCACTGCATTTTTTTGGTGAGGCATCAGCGTAATCTCCGGCGTCATACCTGCGAACTGGATATGGCTTCCATCATATTCACGGGGACGGACACTGTTAAACAGATCATTGTATGTCCGGCATAGCTCTTCCCTCCGGTCAATGTCCCGGAAAATCCACTCTTTAAAGGCTTCCTTTATCATTTCCTGCTTCTGCTGTGCGATCATAGTTTCCTTTTTATTCAGGACACGTTTCTCTTTTCCATCCTCTGTAATGGTGTCAAAAATTTTTGTGTCACGAAGGTTCAGTGCATCCTCCAACAGACGGTAGGCATTTGCTCTCTGTGTTCCATAGGTAGAAGTTACCAGCGAATTCCCATAAGCGTCCATATTTTTCCCGGAGATATTCCACTGTCCGTTCACTTTTGCATATTTTACATCAATCTTCTCACCCAGCAAATATCCGGGCGTATGGAACAGTTCCCCCATAAATTCCGTGATATATTCTGCTTTCACCCAAGTTGCCCCCAGACGCACCTCGATCTCCGAAGCCTCCAGATCTTTCGGCTGTACCCGCGTGAGCGCCTGCACATTGATGTTATATTCCGGATGATTCTCTGCAAACTGTTTTGCGACCGCCAGCTTTTCCCGGACATTGCCGGATAAATATTCGTCCGACGCTTCCCATCGGTCAGTCAACGGATTCTTGAAGATTACCCCCGCCAATTCCTCTGTCACTTCATCCTCCGTCTTTCCCGACAGTTCTGCCATGAAAGGCACATCCACCTTTGCATGTTCTCCGATGGAGACGGCTAGGGCTTCACTGGCAGTATCGGAAAACGTGGGAAGAAAAAGAGACACTGACCGTCAGCGGCATGTGACAGGGAAGGAAGATGCGGTTTTTCTGGATGACTGGCTGGATGAGCCGGAGGATGATTATATAGATTTGCGGCAATGGAACGGGCAGGAAGCCAGGAATTTGAGGATGAGACGGAGAAAAAAGGGCTTGGAACCCCGGCAACCAGAGCATCCATCATAGAAAAACTGGTTTCTTCCGGCTATGCGAAACGAAGTGGGAAACAGATTATCCCCACTGTCGAAGGGAAAGAGCTGATTGGGGTGCTTCCGGAATATTTAAAATCTGCTTCCATGACTGCGGAGTGGGAGAACCGGCTGCTTTTGATGGAAAAAGGAATGACAGGCAGCAATGCATTTATGAGCGACCGTAGGACAAACTTTGCAAGGGATATTTCAGCGCAAATCCGTGAGGTATATGGAGAGAGGGTACATATCTTTGAAAATTGTATTCCGTTGTCTGTAAAAGCGGCAGAAACGACGGCAGAGGGAAAGGACAAGGCTGTCGGCTTCTTCCCTGATATTTTCCGATACGGCACGAATCCCATTCCCCTCAACCGTTACTTTGTAATAGGCTTTCTTCACAAACCCGTCAATCGCTTCCTGCCGTTCCACCAGCATAGCCAGCGTCGGTGTCTGGACACGCCCTACGGTAAGACGCTTATAATATTTTGTAGTAAACGCTCTGGTTGCGTTCATACCGATCAGCCAGTCCGCTTTCGCCCTGCATACGGCGGCTTCACTTAAATTTGTATATTCCCTGCCGTCCTTCAGATTGGCAAACCCTTCCCGGATTGCGCCATCCTCCATCGAACTGATCCATAACCGCTTCACTGGAAGTTTACTGCCGGATAAATCATACACTCGCTTGAAGATCAGTTCGCCTTCTCTCCCGGCGTCACACGCATTAACCACATAAGCAAAATCCTTACGGTTCAACAGTTTTTTCAGGACGAAACCATCTGATTATTCTCGTATGCCTGTTTATGAGCGGGAGCAGATGGCAAATCGGGTTATCCGTTTTTATTACCATCTCCCGGAGGAAATAGAACGTCCATTTACAAATGATTTTCTACATGAGGAAGCACGGAAAGAGCTGCCTGTTTTACTGGAAAACCAAGATACGGCTGGGACACTTTTAGAGGAGATGGATGCCGCTTTTGCAACGCTGCCATTGGATTTTGAAGAGTATGAGATGAAAGCACAGATCCTTACATTTCGTCAGTAGAATCCCCATAATGTCAAGCGATTGGTTCAGCTTCCTTCGCACTCTCCCAATCGTTTTAATTAGCTGCTGTAGCCCTTTGACCGGGAGGTATGCAGCTTCCACTGGTATCAGCACACTGTCAGCAGCTACAAGGGCATTTATCGTAATCATTCCGAGTGAAGGCATACAGTCTATGATTACAAAATCATACTCTCTTTTCACGCTGTCTAAGTATTGACGCAATATCGTCTCCCTGCTCATAACATTTACCAGAGATGTCTCCAGTCCTGCCAGCTCAATGTTTGCCGGGATAAAATCAATCCCTTCGTCATGTTGGATAATCCCCTCACCCGGCTCTGCATCCTCGTCATTAATGACCTTTTCCATGATGTTCACCAGTGTTACGTCCAGTTCATCTGGTTCATCAATCCCCAAGCTGACTGCCATACTTCCTTGCGCATCTGCCTCTACCAATAATACTTTTTTACCTGTTCTTGCAAGCCCAATCCCTAAATTCACACACGTCGTGGTCTTTCCCACTCCGCCTTTTTGGTTTGCTACTGCGATAACTCTGCACATATATACTTTCCTCCTGATCTATTTTTCTATCTGTTCCACTTCCGCATATGCACGGAAATATTTATTTGTTCCCTTATTTACAAAAATCTTTGACACCTGCAGCACCCGAATATTTTGGTTCTGCTCCATGAGTTGCTGAAACCAATGAATATCTTTTTTTGTCCCCTGCATCCTAATTTTCAGCATATAAATCCTCCATATCCACGTAAAAACAGTATTCCGGATACCGAATCTTGACCGCTTCCCAAAAATACCTGGCATAGCCGCAACAGAACAATTCCTCCACCGTATAACACTGGCACTCTTTCAGTTGTTCTTCCGCATCCTCGCTATCAAAGACACTAGGCGTTCCATTGCAATAAAGATTAAATGCCATGCGGACAATCTTAACGCTGCCACTGGTCTGCCATCCTTCTTCTAAACACTCTGTTTTTACGCATCCTGATTTAAAATCATAAATCCTGTCCACGTTTACCCTTGTATCCCTGTCAATTCCAAGACAATATACCAATGCTTTATGGTATACATCCTGATACCTGCACTTTGGCAGATAAGTGTAATAAAAATTTTCGTGTTCCTTATTTTTGAAAGTAATTGTGCGAGTAGTATCTTCACCTGCTCTTAACGCTGTGTTGTTTGACATTTTGATTTCCTCCTGTTTTTTCGTACATGACCATAACAAAAAGGACACTCTTCTAAAATTTCTCTTAGAAAAGTGTCCTCATAATGTGAAAACATTGATTTAATTTTGCATGGACTATTTAAAATCATTTATTATAGCCCGTTAAGGAGGTTTTATTTGTCGTACCTTTGTCGTACTCTACATCAAAAAGCCTACATTTTTAAATCCTTAATCGGATTTTTAATACAACTTCGCACCTGCCGGAATCCTATCATCTACCATCAGTAGATTTAATCCCTCTCTTCCATCTTCCTCGTGTACTGCTGAAATCAGCATACCCTCGGAATCAATGCCCATCATCTTTCTCGGTGGAAGATTTACAATTGCAATCGCTGTTTTTCCAATCAGTTCTTCCGGTTCATAATACTCGTGAATACCGCTTAAAATCGTGCGTTTACGGTCTGTTCCGTCATTCAGGGTAAACTTTAAAAGCTTCTTACTCTTCGGAACTTCCTCACACGCTTCAATCTTTACGGCACGGAAATCTGACTTGCTGAAAGTGTCAAAGTCAACGGATTCTTCAAACAAAGGCTCGATTTTTACATTGGAAAAATCAATCTTTTCTACTTCTTTTTCCATAGTAGGAGCAGCCGTTTTTGCCTGTGCCGCATTGTTTGCTTCGTTCTTAGAAGCGCCCTGTGACTTCATCGTGGGGAAGCATAATACATCTCTGATCGCTGCGGAATCAGTCAGGAGCATAACCATACGGTCAATACCGAATCCGATGCCGCCTGTGGGAGGCATACCGATCTCCAGTGCGTTCAGGAAATCTTCATCTGTGGTGTTGGCTTCCTCATCACCCTGGGCCAGCAGTGCTTCCTGTGCTTTGAAGCGTTCTCTCTGATCGATGGGGTCATTTAACTCGGAATAAGCGTTTGCCATCTCCCAGCCGTTCATGAAGAACTCAAAACGCTCTGTGTATTCCGGATTCTCCGGTTTTTTCTTTGTCAGCGGAGAGATCTCAATGGGGTGGTCCATAACAAAGGTAGGCTGGATCAGATGCTCCTCTGCGAACTCCTCGAAGAACAGGCTCAGGATATCACCTTTCTGGTGTCTCTCCTCGAACTCTACATGATGCTCTTTTGCAGCGGCTCTTGCCTCTTCCAGGGTATGGATCTCGTTAAAGTCAACGCCTGCATATTTCTTAACGGCATCCACCATAGTAATTCTCTCAAACGGTTTGCCCAGATCCATCTCCACGCCATTATAAGTGATCACAGTAGTCCCCAGAACCTCCTGCGCCACATGGCGGTACAGGTTCTCTGTCAGGTCCATCATTCCCTTGTAATCTGTGTAAGCCTGATACAGCTCCATCAGCGTAAATTCCGGGTTGTGTCTGGTATCCAGACCCTCGTTGCGGAATACTCGTCCGATCTCGTATACGCGCTCCATGCCGCCAACGATCAGTCTCTTCAGATACAGTTCCAGGGAGATACGCAGCTTAAAGTCCTCGTCAAGAGCATTGAAATGTGTCTCAAAAGGTCTTGCGGCTGCACCGCCTGCATTTGCCACCAGCATAGGGGTCTCCACCTCCATAAATCCCTGACCGTCCAGGTATTTACGGATGCTGCTGATGATCTTGGAACGTTTGATGAAAGTGTCCTTTACTTCTGGGTTCATGATCAGATCCACATACCTCTGACGGTAACGCAGGTCTGTGTTGGTCAGACCGTGGAACTTCTCAGGCAGAACCTGGAGGCTCTTGGATAACAGTGTCACAGCAGAAGCGTGAATGGAAATCTCACCTGTCTTTGTTTTGAAGACTTCGCCTGTGATGCCTACGATGTCGCCAATGTCCATTTTCTTGAAATCCTGATAGGATTCCACTCCGATACTGTCACGTGCCACATAAGACTGAATGTTGCCCTGTAAATCCTGCACATTGCAGAAGGAAGCTTTTCCCATGATACGTTTTGACATCATACGTCCTGCTATGGTTACGGATTTTCCTTCCAGCTCTTCAAAAGCATCTTTGATTTCCTGGCTGTGATGGGTTACATCGAATTTGACGATCTGAAACGGGTCTTTTCCGTTTGCCTGTAACTCAGCTAATTTTTCACGGCGGACCTTCAATAACTGGTTGACGTCCTGCTCCTTAACATTCTTTGACTGCTCTGCCACTTTACACACTCTCCTTCATCTATATGTTTCTTTCAATCTCCAGAACCTTATATTCCATAACTCCGGACGGCATCTCTACCTGTACGGTCTGTCCTTTTTTGGCTCCGATCAATGCTTTTCCTACCGGAGATTCATTGGAAATCTTGCCTTCCAGGCTGTTTGCCTCTGTGGAACCTACGATTTTGAATTCAATCTCCTCTTCAAATTCCACATCATATACTTTTACCTTACATCCAACACTGATGGTAGCCAGATCTACTTCATCTTCCACTACGACCTCAGCATTTTTCAGGATTTTTTCGATTTCTTCGATTCTTGCTTCGATATCGCGCTGCTCGTCTTTTGCAGCATCATATTCTGCATTCTCAGACAGGTCGCCCTGCTCTCTGGCCTCTTTGATCTTACCGGCTACTTCTTTTCTTTTGTATACCTTTAAATCATGAAGCTCATCCTCTAATTTTTTCAGTCCCGCATACGTAAGAATATTTTTCTTCTCTTCCATTTTTATACACCCTTTCTTCTATATTATAAAGTAAGAAGAGGGCCTGCAGGGCACAAAGCCGGACAGAATCCCATATTCTTCTCCCAGTATAATCCATCTTTTTCAGGTTTCATTAACCTAACAGTCATAATATTATAAGAAAAACCCATCAGAATGTCAAGAACAATCTCATAATCTTACATTTTCATATTCTTGACAAATAATCCATTACACTTTACATAGCCTGCACTGCTACCCACTATCACACTATCACTTTGAATCTCCAGAAGCTTTCGCCCTAAACACACAGTCATGCGGGCATGGGTATCTCTCATGCAGGCATTCCCGCGTCCTTAGCGAAGGCAAGATCCACCGTTTACGGAAACTTAGACACGAGGGCTCTCCCGAGTGCTCTTAGTTGCAGTTAACGGTTAGCTTAACTGAGCGTTGCGGGTGTCTGCATGAGAGATACCCATGCCCGCATGACGTCCGCCTAAGCCGCAAACCAAAACTCAAAACATATCCACAAGCCTCTCAAGCTGCTCATACGTCTCTATTTCATTGACCTTCCGTCTGACAGATGCCGAGTGAGGCATTCCCGCTGTATACCACGCAACATGCTTTCTCATCTCCCGCATACCGGTATACTCCCCTTTATACTCAAGCTGCAGACGAGCATGTTTCAAGATCATCTCCCTGACGTCCGAAGAGGAGGGCTCATCCGGTATGGTGCCGTTCTCCAGATAAGACCGTATCCTGCTGAAGATCCATGGATTTCCTCTGGCCGCACGGCCGATCATAATGCCGTCACACCCTGTCTCCTCCAACAGGCGCTTTGCACTCTCCGGTGAATCTACATCCCCGTTGCCGATAACCGGAATGGAGACTGCTTCCTTTACCCTGCGGATGATATCCCAGTCCGCCCTGCCGGAATAATACTGTTCTCTGGTTCTGCCGTGCACCGCAACTGCTGCCGCACCTGCATCCTCTATGATCTTGGCTATCTCCACCGCATTGACGCAGTCCCCGGTAAATCCCTTTCTGATCTTCACCGTCAGTGGTTTCTTAATAGAGGATGCGATTTTTTTCACAATCTCTCCCACCAGTTTCGGGTTTTTCATAAGGGCGGAGCCTTCCCCGTTATTGACTACTTTCGGAACCGGGCAGCCCATGTTGATGTCCAGGATATCAAAGGGCTGTTCCTCTATCTGCTGAGCAATAAATCCCATCAGCTCCGGTTCTGAACCGAAAAGCTGCAGGGAGACAGGCCGCTCCTGGGGAAGGATCTGCATCAGGCTCTTTGTATTCTTATTCTTAAAATAAATGGCCTTTGCGCTGACCATTTCCGTGCAGAGAAGTCCTGCGCCCTGCTCTTTGCAGAGCAAACGAAATGGCAGGTCCGTGACTCCTGCCATGGGTGCGAGTATCAGGTTGTTCTCAAGAGTTACATTTCCGATTGTGAGTTTCATATTAACCTCTGCTCTTCTTCGTTTTTTCAAAAATGATCCTGAGACCGGTCAGCGTAAGCTGTGTATCGTACACGTCGATCATATCCGTCTCATCTGCAATGATCTTGCCCAGTCCTCCGGTTGCCACTACTTTCAGGTTCTCTATCCCTGATTCTTCCTTTACTTTCCTGATAATGTATTCCACCTGCCCGATATATCCGTACACAAGCCCTGCCTGCATACTGGTGATGGTCTCCTTAGCCAGGATGGACGCCGGCTTCTCTATGGCGATCTTCGGAAGCTTGGCAGCATCCTGCCACAGTGCTTTTGCGCTGATCTCAATGCCGGGGGAGGTGATGCCTGCCACAAAGCATCCGTCCTCTGTGATCAGGTCATACGTGGTGGCTGTCCCAAAATCAAGGACAAGAACAGGTCCGCCGTACAGTTCATAGGCAGCCACAGCGTCCACAATCCTGTCCGCCCCAATCTCCTTGGGGTTCACAGATGTTACACGGATGCCTGTCTTACATCCGGGTCCCACATGCAGCGGATAGGTGTTAAAATATTTTATGACGCCGCTTGCCAATGAATGCATAACATCCGGCACAACGGAGCTGATAATGGCATCTTTTACCGCGTCTTTGGAAATTCCACGGTATTCCAGCATATTGCACATGAGAATACCGTACTCATCCGAAGTGCGGTTCTGTCTGGTCGTCATGCGGAAGGTTCCTTTTAACTCCTCCCCGTCAAACACGCCCAGGGTAATATTGGTATTGCCCACATCGATCACTAAAAGCATATTCTATTCCTCCCCTTCATTCAGGGTTTCCTCCACATCTTCTCCCAGGAAAAATACCCTGTAGTAGAGTTCCAGCGATTCCAGCAGTTCCTGTTTGTCTGCTCTGATCTGCTTGATCCGCAGCACACTTCCTATATCATCGTACATGGCATCTGATTCCAGAGCTTCTGTCTTGAACTCCAGACTGCCGTCCTCGTCAAATTCCAGTGTCAGCACTCCACCGATCTCCTCTGTGTAAAGCACGCACATAATATGCAGCTCATCCTGCACAGACTGGGGAAGTGCGGAAAAATCCTCATTAAAGTAGTATTTATGCTCATAGGCACTGGCGCCGCACAGCACTATCTTATCCTTATACATAAACTCTCCTTATACCATCCGTCTTATACATCATAACTAGTAACTATTCAGCCAGCTGAATCGTTACGGGTATTCGCCCATTAAAAATCGCTTCGCGATGGGGCGAATACCTGCCACCACTACTCTTTTGCACGGTCAGCGCAGTA
>PPYE01357844.1_pt1 | contig 19736 bp, 20 predicted proteins | sample 1559881 | NCBI WGS metagenome assembly PPYE01 (sample SAMN08240022, study PRJNA423297) | Human gut metagenome, whole genome shotgun sequencing project. | reverse complement strand
CGTATCTCTTTTTCTATTCAGTTTAATAATATTTTCCATAAACAAATCTTTCTATTATTTTGCCTTTGTGAAGAATATATCCCACTTCAATAGACTATGCAGTTACCACTACAGACAATCCAACAGTAACAATAAACATAAGCAAAGAATTATCAATACGAAATTTCTCCATTATTACTTTAATGTTTTTATCACCTTACAAGGATTTCCTGCTGCCACGCAATCAGCAGGAATGCTCTTTGTGACAACACTTCCAGCTCCAATAATACTTCTTGCACCAATAGTGACTCCCTTGAGAATGATAGAATGAGCACCTACCCAAACATCATCCTCTATTTCAATTGGAGCAGACTTTGTGCCTTCATTGGATGTACGACGAGCCAAATAGTCTAAAGGATGAGCATCCGTATCAGTAATCAGCACACATGCTCCAACCTTCACATTATCACCAATGGTGACACTATCATGAACCCACATGCGAGTGCTACTCATGCCGACATTGTTTCCTATCTTTAGCGATGCACCTTTTTCCAAATAGATTGCTCCCAGAAGATTACTGGCAATAGGATTCACCCCACTTCCTGAGGAGAAATAAAAGTTGTCACCTATTAATACCTTGCCCCCCCCATATCGACCATGAAACCTTTCCTGGAATTTGCACGTTCTTACCCAAGATTGCATCATGAGTCTTTAATATCATGCGATTAATACGAGGATAGAATTTAATACTAAGAGTTGAAGGGAGATTAATAAGTTTTACAATAATTGATTTCATATTATGCACAATCGATGAAAAATAATCTTCTTATAAATGATTTGAAACGAGAAAACTCTGACTTGAAAGATTTAGAAGGAAGTTGAGACAAGAAATAACTTTTAAATACTTTATAAGATTGAACATCCTCTTTAACATCAATATTCCTAAGAATGATTGGAGCATGAGAATTATCAGATAGGAAGGCCTTTACTAAATCCACTCCACAATGCGTTCCTGTTCCATCAAGTCCATCGTTTGTTACCATTGAGCGACCAGGATAAAGAGAAAGTTTATCTTTTAAAAACAATGATGCATAATATCGGAGATACCAAGAGTCTACAAGACCTACTTTCTGACAATACAAATTACCATAGTTGCCAACACCACCGCCTACATCAAACTTTGTCTTTTTAAATCTCAGTCCTTTTAATAATGGGCGCGCATCTGTCTCTAACAAGTCCCAGGCACGTTTCCATGTGGCCCACCCCCAACATTGGAAATATTTCAAGAAAAAAGTTTCTGGAAGTTTATCTTTTATTGGAGGAACAAAGCCTGTAATCGTTCCAACCCTATCATCATCCTTATATTTTTCCAAGCCCTCATTCATGAATTGCAAGAAATAAGGAGATAATATCAAATCATCCTCTACAACTATTACTTTTCCATACTTGTTGATGACTTCGGTAATACCAGCAATAAGGCTGTTAGCCAATCCCCAGTTTTTCTCACGCTCAACGATACTAATAGACTTGAAACCAGAAATGGTATGGATATACTTACGATTCTCTTCTACCCCAGCTTTCTTCTCTGGAGCTTTAGGTCCATCTGAAAAGATAAAAAGGTCAGAAAACTTTGCCTCGGCATTTTTGAGCAAGGACTCAACCGCTCTTTGGGTATGATCTGCACGATTATATGTAAAAAGTGCTATAGGTGCGTATGTCATAGTTATTTCTTTTGTGGCAATGTAATATGTTTGCCCATTTCTATACAAAATTCTTTAGTTATATCTCCATCATAGCCACCTTCTGAAGTAAAGGTCATTTCGCCAAAGTAGATTTTGCCATGAGTGATATAAAAATCGACACGAACCTGCGGATGTCCCTTTGCTAAAATGGAAGCATACTCCAATAGCAATTTCAGACAATCAGGCTTTGGAATAGCAACATCAGAACCTTTCAGCTTTTCATTGAGAACATTATGCAACGGATTCCAATCACAATCAAAATATGAGAATGTAGACTGGGCACCATTTCTATCCGTACAAACCAAGATGCAGAAAGGCTTACCATCAAAGCAATAAACTTTATAATCTGCCAAAGCAGTCGTAAAGGTAGCATCATTGTCAAGCAATTCCTCCGCAATAATCATAGGTTTGATTTTCATATAATGGGGCTCGGCAGTGTCATAGCCATATTGTTTCTTCATCCATACATTAAACTGTCGCTTTACGATATTGACATCCATCTTATCTTTATCAAGAACTGGCATTATCGTATGACAACCATGATTCGTTTTCAGTATAAACTTCTTTGGAAGTTTCGAGAAGTCGATTTCATCGGCGCTCCTCCACACTGCGTACAACTTTGGGAGTGCAGTCTCACCTATACGTTCTTTCACGTATTCTCTAACCAAATATTTATCAGCAAGGCGAGTCCATTCTGTTGTGTCAGTATTGAATTTCATCCAATTGATCTTTTCATTCAAAGTTTTAGGATTCTTCCAATCAATATCATATCCAACCAATGCTTTATGCAATTCATTGGCGATTCCCTCTGGATAGAAATGGAATCGGAGCCAAAACTTTGTCCTAGCATAACATGAATGAATGCTATCAGGACATATTTCTCTTAGAAATTTCTTCATTTTATTTTCTCAATTTATTCTGTATTCGTAAATAATAATTTACAAAAGTAATAACTCTATTCAAGAACCAAAACATCAACTTACTCTCACGATAAGCTCTACCTATGACAGTATTGAAAGGTGACATCAAAAAATCAAGGTCTTTTCTTCCAACTATCATAGATGGAGAAGTAAATGTATTCTTGCAGTTAAATATTAATTCTGCAATTTCTGGCGTTATTGTCTTGTGCTCCTTAACTTGTTTATAGACAAACTTGCTTGTAAAAGGAGAAAAAGACAAGTCCAGAAAAAAATCATCTTTCATGTGCCAAAAATGCAAGATTTTTGCTTCATGAAAATACTGAATGCTCAAGGCAACCTGACAATTATACGCACCAGGCAAACATTCTATCACATAACCATAGTCATGGTCAACTTTCAGTAATGGACGTTGGTCTGAACTTGCATTCTTTTGAAACGTTGCTACTTTCCATTCTTCATTCCACTTTCTAAAGAATTCATGTGTAAACTCATTGTCACGTACTAACATACAACCTGAGTTGAACCAATAAGGTGCACCTGAGACATCCGTGTCATAAATACGCTTCAACTCATTAGTAATAAATTGATATGTGATATGGTTTTTAAACGGGCCATGCATTTCTGGCACCATGCCAATGTTCTTAACAGGTAAGTTATCCACTTCATCAAGTGATCCGCAGATAACGGTATCGGTATCTATCGTCAAGAAATCTCCATCTATCAAATTCCTTACACTGGTTTTTAGAGTACGCGAGCGTAGCCGACCATCATAATCATCAGGCAAATCTATGATTTTCAAATCTGTTATCATAGATGCCAACTGTGGTCTGTCCCTTACTCTTTCAGCTGTTGGATGGTCTGTCAAGACCACAACTTTATCTTTTGGATGAAATCGGCGAAGAGAAAACAGGGATACCCAAAACTCTTCCAAGAAAAAATCACTTTCTGAACTAATCAGAACATACACTAACTGTAACTTCATCTGTCATTATTATTTTTCAATATTATTATTTAAATCATAAATTCGAGACAAGACCCAACGATGAGACTCACATCTGACACAATTAATAAAATGCGAAGTAGATGGCTGGGGCTGTTTCCTCAGTATCCATCGTTTGAGGTATCCCAAGCAATGTTTAAACGAGAGATGACTATAGCCTCCCATCTCTAACAACATTTCATAATAAGGCTGCATGGACAGGCAATGGGCATCAACAGCATCCATATAGGCTTTTTCATCATCAAATATTTTTTTATCGGCTTCCAAAAACTTATAGACTGCAGCATCATGGCATGTATCCACGATTCTTCTCTCTGCATCAAAATGAACAACGGATAAATTCATCACAACCTGATCTTCTTTAAACTGCAATGTTGAGACAAGACCATCCCTCCATAAAGGTTTGTCACATTCCTCATCAAAACAAAAGTTGCCCAAACTATAAACGATAGTTTTTTTTCTGTAAATTTCCCATGGTTGTGGAACATGAGGATGACCAGCTATCACTGCATCAGCTCCCATGTCTATAAAATGACGATAAAGAGTTCTGATCTCGGGAAGAGGCAGTGTAAAATATTCCAACCCAGCATGAGGCAACACGATTAGGTAGTCACAATACTGTTTAGAGGAAACGATTAATTTATCAATATCAGGATGTCCCATCCATGCAGCCCCCTTCCTGTTTTTACAGAAAGTTATATCATCAAGTATTCCAAATTCATATTGGGTTATCGCCAAAAAACCTATTTTTTGTCCCTTCATTTCAACAACCCTCACTTGATAAGCTTCGTCCCAAGTGCCTGCACCAACTATCGTTTCGTCTGAAAGACTCGACATTGTAGCTTCAAGAGCTTTCTCCCCATAATCCATCGTATGATTATTGGCGAGTGAAAAGATATTGAAATTATTACTTTTTAAAAAATCAATAGACTTAATATCCTGTGATATATTAGGACCACTTTTCTTCATCGGATCAGAAGAAGAAATATGGACAGGACCTTCAAAGTTGACAACATTGAAATCAGCATCATCTAACTGTTTTTGCAATTCATCCCCAAAACGTAATCCCGACAAAGATGGAGAAAAGAAATCGCCAACAATATTAACCTTTATCATGACTTCATGTATTTTTTATACCAATTAATATATGTATATACCGCCCAAAATCTTCGGGCATCCATGTCCCTACCACTCATAAATTCATCACGAAGGGAAATAAATCTTTCCACATCCAACTCAGGCAGCAATTCCCTCACGTTCCGCTCTGTTATAACATCAAGCAATTTGCTTTTCAATGAGCCTCTGAACCAATCATTGGTTGGGGGCATGAAACCTTGCTTTTCACGATTAAACATTTTTTCAGGGACCATATCAAATAAGATACTTTTCAAAATGCTCTTCAATTTCAAGGTAGGAGTGTACATATACTCAAAAGGAATCAAGCGAGAATATTCAGCAATGCGATAGTCCATGATAGGATTTCGCAGTTCTAAACTACATCGCATGGTAGCTCGGTCAACTTTTTGGTTAACAGCATTCATAAAGAACTTCATGTCATAGTCGGAATAAGCCAGAGCACCACGTTCTTTATGAAAAATATCATAATCAGGAAGCAACCTTGCCAACTTCAATCGGTTAAACTTCTCAGCCCCTCCAAAGTCATAGACAAATATACCTTCGCTCCTGAAAACATCCGCATAATCCCGCTGAGTGGCATAAACCATATCTGTATACCCCTTTTTCCATAAAAAATAAGGAGAAGCCAGCTTCCTCAACCAATATGGCTTTTGATACTGACGCAAACGAGCCATAATATACTCATATTTCTCATATCCAAAGAAAAGTTCATCACCACCATCACCACCGAGCACAACTGTGACGTCCTCTCGAGCTTTTTGTGCTACCAATGAACTTGGTATCATAGAAGGGTCACAGAACGGTTCATCAAAATAATTGATGTAGTCATCAAAAATCTGCTGTTGGTCTTCTCCTACACACATACTTACCTTGATTGGAATCCCCAAGGACTTAGCTACGTTCTTGGCATATTGGCTCTCATCATAACGAGCATTGTCAAAGCCAATCGTATAAGCACAGATGTTATGGTTAATTTTTGAGACAATTGCCGATGTCAAGGAAGAATCAATACCGCCAGAAAGGAAGATACCTACAGGAACGTCTGCACGCAGTCTCTTCTTTACAGAATCAAAAAGCAAATCACGGACAGTTTCCTTAGCTTCTTCAAAACTTTTTGGAGCAGTAAATCCACAAGTGTTATCAAAGATGTTCCAATAATTGCTAATTTTAAGTTCGTTACTATCCAAATAATAAACAAACTGTTCACCAGCACGCAATTTATTTACACCTTTAAATATGCAATATGGATCAGGTATGTACCCTTGTAATACATAGAATTTACGAGCAAGTTCGTCAATTTGCAGGTCATTACCATACTTGATAACCTTTATTTGCGAAGCAAATTCAAAGCCTTCTTTTGTATGCCAATAATAAAATGGCTTTTTCCCGAGGCGATCTCTTGCACCAGTTAGAATATTCTTGTCTTTGTCATAAATGACATAAGCAAACATACCATTAAGATAGTTCACACAATCTTTTCCGAATTTCTCATACATAGCACAGATTACCTCCGTGTCACTTGTTGTACGGAAAGTAAAATCCGAAAGATACTGCTCTGCCAGTTCCTTATAATTATATACCTCTCCATTAAAAACAATACTTATGGAGTCGTTATATACAAATGGTTGATTGGATCTAGCGTCCAAATCAAGAATGGATAAACGAACATGGCCCAGTGTCAATTTTAAATCAGGATAGGCATCAAATTCTTTAATGCCAGTATGATTTGGACCTCGGAAATTCATTTGTTCCAATTTCTGTTTTACGACGCTACGTTCGTAACGGCGCGTCGTTCCGAATATTCCACACATATTACTTCAATCTAAGTTTAAACCAATTCTTTAATATCGTTAAGTTCGGGCGCAGACGTTTCATGTATCCACGTTTCCTAAACTTATAATAATAGATTATCATTTTTACAAATGATAATCTAGGCATATGGAATTGTTCAATTCCAACAGCAAAATCTTCATACGGATAAAGTTGATGATAAATTTGCTTGTACCAATCCAAAAACATCAGATTGGCTAAAACGCCCTTTTCTGTATTCTTTGAATAATTTTTTGCACAAGATAGGTTTTCGTTAGAAATGCGGAAAGTAAACAGTATTTCCTTTGTTGTTGCAATTCCATTTTTACTCAAATAGATTGCAGCTGCACTATCACTAAAAGCTGCTGTAGGAAAATCAGGAAAGCATTTCATTCTTTTCAAAGCATTGGTTTTGAAAACATAGTTAGCTAAACAGAGTACCATTTCTTTAACACCAAAATATTGCAAAAAATCGGATTGGTTCTGCATTTCTGGTATTGCCTCATCTGTCAATACTTGTTTCCCGTTCTCCACACGCCTTGCTTTTGCCCGCAGAATATCTACCTTAGGATATTTCTCAACGAGGGCGTCTATCTCTTCCAAGAATTTTGGTTCGTAGACATCATCGTCACTTGCCATGATAAGATATTCGGTATCACACAAATCAACCAAGAGGTTCCAGTGTGACACAAGACTTTTGCCACCCATGTTTGCCTCGTTACGACGAAAAGCGAAACGTGGGTCGTTGCCGCAAACCTTTTCATAGATTGGCTTGAGATTCTCGGGTGAGCAATCGTCTGAAACCAACACTTTAAAGTCGGTGTATGTCTGATTTTTGATGCTCTCCAGGGCTTCCTCCAAAAAGGATACCTTGTAGGAGGGCACAAGAAACGTGTATCTCGTTTTGTTCATAATTCAATATATGTGTTAATGCCTTATTTCGAAAAGATGTTTCGTATCCATTTCAATGGCGACAATAAAACATGTCCCAATTTATACGTTGGCGATTTGAGTAAGGCAAGATAAGAACCTTTATAATGCAACAATTCATTATGCCATTCGATCATATCTCCCAAGAAGGGTGTGTAAACATCCAAGTGATTCAGCACCAACTGGCGGTTTGTCTCTGAAAGTCGTTTGATTGTACCGTCAATCATCGAGACTCCGTGCTTTCTATAATAGAATTGAACATCAGGGATACGATATACTTTGTCGTTTGGCGACAAGAGCGAAAGCCAGAAATCCCAATCTTCATGACCATGTTTCATGTTGGGATTATAACCTGTTGTCTTATCATAATCGGAGCGGCGATATACACAAGCTGGGAAAAAGACATTTTGCCATAATATCGTCTGATAGCTATAGTCTGGCAATTTTCTAAACCCATTTATATCGCCAAAGAAATGGCATAGACAGTAAACAAGCTTTGTGTCAGAGTGGGTCTCCAAATAATTGACAGCATATTCCAAATACTTCTCTCCTATTTTGTCATCAGAATCAAGAGGTAGTATATACTTACCATGTGAATGTCTAATACCAACATTACGAGCATTCGCAAGTCCACCATTAGGGATGTCTACAACCAAGAAGCGATTGTCTTTCTGCTCGTATTCCTTTGCTATAGAAAGCGTCTCGTCTTGAGAGCCATCATTCACTATCACACATTCCCACTCTTTTAGGGTGGAATTGATGACGCTGTCAAGAGCGTCGCGCATGTACTTTGCTTGATTATAGCAAGGTACGATTATAGAAATAATCGGGGGCATATTTTCATTTAAGTTTAAGTGCATAACCAATCTTCAAATAATATTTATAAAGTCGCGAAATTATATGGAAGTTACGAAAATGTAAAGCATTACACATTGAAATTTCTTTTTGCTCTAACGGAATAATATTAGTTCCCTCCCAAGATGCTCTATAATGATGTATTGAAACAGTTTCTTCGGTTTGCATCACCTCATGAGTTTTCCAATTCTTGGCACAGAAAACATCCACAGGAAAAATTGACGGCATGTCATCCTTTGGAATTTGAGGCATAAGTTCTGTTAGTATTTTAGTGTTTGGCACTAAATTCATCACACCATACTTAGAAACAAATTCACGCTTATTATATTGATCAAGAAAAATTTTAATCCATTTAGCATTTTTCTCAGCTCCTATAACTCCTGTTCCAAGAAGACCAGCAACCTCAAAACCAACAAAAGAGGACAAATTAAGATACTTGTCAAATGGACCAACCACTTCAATATCTGTATCAAAATATAATCCTCCATAATTGTAAAGAGCATGTAACCTACAAACATCACTCACATAAGCATACTTCTTTACTTTGTAAGCTTCGTATGTAAACTTGAATTTCTCATATGAGAAATTGCTCTCGTTCCATTCCATTATTTTAAACTCTGGAAGATGTTTCTTCCAGGTTTCTATATACTGTAGAACTTCTTTTGGTTTTGGCTTACCACCAAACCAACAATAGTGAATTATTTTAGGTATCATGATTGTTTTATCGAATTAATGATTTTTTCGAGATAAGTTAACGATGACAATCTTTCACGTTCAAGTATTTGATTGGCAAATGTAAAATCAACACTACTATTATCATTATAAGAATCCGCATCAAAAACAAATCTATCATCCAACTTGAAAAAAGACAACGTATCTGTAATGCGACTATTATCAGCGAATTCGTATCCACCTTCCTTTTTCATAAAGGAATAAAAAGTTTTGTTATAATTTATACAAAAAGCTGTACCATGAAAAGAATCTGTTATGCACGTATCACATTTGTCGATTAAACCTAATAACTCCAAAGGACCGATACCATTCGTAACAAATCTATGATACTTTTCTATAATATCTGATTCTATAGTAACTAAGACTAAAGGCAATCCTTTTTTATCTGCAATTCGTTTAGCAAATTCAACAATAGTAGATCGATTACCAAGCAAATAGCATAAAACAAATTGACCTGTTCGAGGAACCACTTCTATTTTACGCCAATCTTCAGCTTTAATAAGTAAAGTAGGATCTAAGACTTGAGTTACCGATTTCTTCAAACAGCTACAAAGTATATCACAGCCACTTTTTTCTCTACAGGATATGTAACTAAAACTTGACAGATACTTTTTGTATTCATTTGTAATTTCTTTGCTTACAACAGAACGGCCTATACTAGAAGCATAAGAACCCTTCTTGCTATTGTCTTTAACAAAATCAAGAAGGAAATTTCTGAAATATTTTATTTCACAACAATCAGGATTCCAAACCTGATCACTGCCAACCAAAAATAAGGAATATGAATTTTCGATGTTGGCCAAACAATTTTCTTTCAACAAAGGAGTTTCTTTTATGAACTGCTTCCTGAATTTATCGAATTTTCTATTGTTTGTCAATAAAGTATAATCAAGACGTATTTGTGGTAGAATTCTCTGCTTTCTTTTAAGTAGGTGTATGTATTTTCTTAGATTTACATAGAACAATCGCAAAGGGTTGATTCTTACATTCTTTTTCCAAAAATGCGACAAATAGACATCATCGCTAATAGGATATTCCCAGCCAAAATTTAAATACTCGGCCTGGACTCCCATCTTGTCTAACACCTTCCATAACGCATAGGATTGATAACAAGTTCCATAGTTATACCAAAAATGATATGATACTAACGCAACTTTTTCCATATCTTGTATAAATTAAACTTAATAAGACCTTTCAATGAGTTGTTATAATATAGAGACCTTTTTACAGAATCATCAACGGAATATCCATTTTTAATCATTTTCCAAAACAAAGACCTGTTAGGATGTTGAGGAGAAGACTTTATATAATTTGTATTACCTATATACGACTCTGCTAATGTTATAGGAAACGCTTCAAACTGCGATAAATCAAGACTATCAATAAAATCTTTACCTTTTGGTGTATTAACTACAACTTGATTACATCCTTTATTATCATCTTTCTCAGGATAGAAAGTGCTGATTGCCCAAAAATCTCCTATAGAAATATCACTATCTGTTGCAAACTGACGAAAATGACATGTTGAACAAGTTGGACGACAAAACAAATTATTCAAGAAGCCAAGCATATAACTATTCTCGTTCTTTCCTTCTGAGATAGTCTTGCCATCTTTGCTTTTTATTTCTAATGTGTAATTAGAAACCCCATTAACCTTACTTCTAAATGATACTGATTGGATATTTGAAGGTTCAAGATTATTATCTTTCAGATACTTGCTCCATATTTTCGGGCTCGGAACACCATGACAACATAATTCCACCTTTATCAAAAGAGATTGATCGACCTTTTTTACTTGAAGAAACCTTGAAAGTCCTGCTACTTGGCATGGTGTTCCTACAAACAAGGTCTTTCTTTTAGCTTTAAGAAACAGAGATATTTGTTTGTAACAACATTCCGTTCGACTTTGAATATATTTGCTGCCAATTAAGTCTTTAAGTTTTGTAGAATCTTCAACACATATGTGATGTGTCTCAAAAGAATCATCAAACTCAACAGCACAAACAACTCCATTTTCCTCTATTATTTTTGCAAACATCGCAGGAAAGAATCCTCCAGAAGAACTGAGCATTCGTGTTGGCTCTTCATTATGCTTGATTGCAAAACTATTAATAGGATTTCTTTTTTCATATGGCTCTAAAATTGGACAAGCCTTTTCACATAGTCCACATGACACACACTTTGCTTTTTCTATATAAGGATACAAGAAACCCTCTTCGTCAGGTTTCAATGTAATGCAATGACGTGGACAAACATTAAAGCAACTGCCACATCCAGAACATTTTGTTTTATCTATAATATCAATCATAACGTTATATATCAATGTGTTATAAAAGAATCATTTAACTATTCTACTTATTTTTTGCCTTACTATTAATTTTAACTTTTCTCTGTAGTGGGCATTTATGCCTATATAATAGATTACTAATGATGAAGTTAAAACACTAATGATGCTGACTAGCATAAAATCTATAAAGGTTTCACTTTTTAGAATATTCAATGAAAATAAAAATGGCACCATGAACATCATAATAGCCATAACAATTGTTTTAAGATAAACTTGAACAAAGTACTTGTGAGCAGAAAATTGATTGTTGGTACATTTCTTCAACAAGTACACACGAATTAACGGAACTATTGTCCAAGGTATGACATTTGCTAACATTACCATTTCTGGCGTAAAGCCTATCTTAAATAAAAAATAGCTTAAGGGCAGAATTAATAATAAGAATGGAGATATCACGATATTTAACAATTTTGCTCTTCCCGTAGCATGCATAGCTGTAACCGTAAGGACTCCCATCGTCTTAAAGAAAGTTTCTAACATTGCAATTCTCATCAATGCAATAGTATACGGAGGACATTGGCCTAACCATATGTTTAGAATAAAGTCAATCTTAAGAAACAAAGGAATACTCAATAGTAAGAATAAATAGCAACCAAAACGTGATCCATTTATAACTAAAACACTCATTCTATCTATGTCACCGGAAGCATAACTCTTAACAATTTGAGGATTAATTGCAGCCAGGAAACTGTTTACAAATTTGTTTGCCCAACCATTAGCTTGCAATGCAATACCACGGGCACCATTAATCACAGTACCACAAAAAGCATTGAGAATAAGATTGATACCAGCTCCTTGTCCCATTCCAGACAAACATCCCAAAGTATTCCATCCAGAAAAGCCCACCATATTCTTAAATATCTCTTTATCATAGCCACAGCGGAAAGCACATTCTTTAAAATGCTTACGACAGTAATAGTTATAAAAGAAAGTGGGCATAAAAGAAACAGCAAATGTGAAAGAACTATACATTATAATTCTATCCAAAGGTATTATCTGTATCAGATATGCTACCATTAGTGCTCCTACTGCATCGTAAATGCTCATATAGGCGTAGATACTTATTTTTTCATGTGCAATAAGTGCTGACTGAAAAGGAATTTGTATTATGCCTATTACTGTAGAAATTATAGATAACTGATAGCACAAAAGCGCTGCAGTGAATCTATTGGGGTCTACTACCAATTTGTTGCAAACATACCATAAGCCAATGGTTTCTCCTAAAATAAAAATGAGAGTTGCTATCAATACATGAATTGTAAATGCACACCTAAAGGTCTTCTTTAATTTTTCAGGATTGCCTTCGCCTATTGCAAAAGACAAAAAACGCTGAGTTCCAGTAACAAATGTTTCATTTATAAATGAGAACATTGCTAAAACCGATCCTGCGACATTAATAATGCCTAAATCGGATATTCCAAGTGCTTTAAAAACAACCCTACTTGTATAAAAGCCAATGAACATCATTATTAACATACGTACGTACATTAGTAATGTATTTTTAGCTATTCTTTTATTTGATGATATTTCTTCCACTAAATTATTACTTTTAACAAAATTAGTTACAGCGTAAGTATTCTTTTACCTTTGCACCCGGAATCACGAAAGCCAAAGTAGGTTAATGGGTGTTAAGGTAAAAGAATACTTACATAACTTCCAAGCCTTTATCTGCATTATAGCCTTTTACAGCAGACTTCAAATGCAAGGTCGTTTTGCAAACAATATCTGTATTCTGACATAATTCGTTTTTCTCGTTTTCAATGATTTCTTCATTGTGTCCAAAATCGAAAGTGCGATGCCAACATTCTTCTCCAATTTTGTAATAACTATCAACTGAAACTTTTTGGAAGTATTTAAGATACATAAATCTACCAAATCCTTTTCCACCAGATTCATATTTATGTCCTGAAAGGTATGTATCAAAAGAATCCCTATTAGTTTCGGTAAAATCAACTCCATTGTCTATGACATCAAAGCCAATGATAGAACCACAAGCAGAATCCTCTTTATCATTAAAGCTTTTCAGCCCATCTCTGATAGCTATAATATCAATAGAGCCATTAGGACGATTTCCTATTGAGTCGATCGAATTACATACAGCCTCAATTATTGGGGTCAAATATGTAGTTTGGGCTTTGATACCTTTCACTATCCCTAAAATATTAAGTTTGTTCATAGTAATTGTTTTGTTTTTGGCATGATTACCACCACAATTTATTCTTTACTTCTTCCTTCTTATCTTCAACCTTTGTATCCAATTCTTTTAGGCCTTCAGACAATTCTTTGTGGTTATCAGCAGGATTATATGTAATAAAATCAAGATGCATCGTTTCTTTATAAACCTGCAATTCCAAATCGGAATATGTATTATTTGGAATCACAAAATAATGATTCTTGGAAACATGAAATGTCGTTGCATAATTTTCGAAAAGAAGTTTTATATCCGGATCATTCAAACCTGCCCCCAAAAAGATAAATGTATGAGTAAGAATAAGAGCTTCCATTATTTTATAGAAATCTGAATTTTCTATTCTAGCTCTTGCATAATCCGCTTGAGTAAAGATTATTTTATTGGTTGTATCTATTGTGCCATGATTTTTAATAATTACAGAATCTGTGCCTCGCAAATACTTTACTACATCATCATCATAGTAATGCTTCAATACTATGGTATTACGAGATTTGCTTTGGGCATAAGTATCATAAATCTTATCAAAATTTGGGGTAATAGTAATTCTTGAATCTAGTTTAAATATATACTCGTGAATCGACGCAGGCTCAAAGCCTGTTCCACGGAACATGCTTTTCAACAATTCATCAAATTCATTATCACCTAACTTTTTACGCAAAAGCTCACAGGCCATCAAATACTCATAACTATCAATACACTTCTTTATCACAGCATTATCTGGAGCACCTACCTTACTATTACCTTCCTCTAAGAATTTTCTCCATGTAGGTGGATGTTTACCATCTTTATCTGTTGCATTAGCAGAAATTCCAGAGCCTAAGAACAGTACGCATCTCTTTCTAGCCAACTCTAATATTAAATCGTCAGGCCAATCCATATTCTTCTAAATTTCGATTAATGTTGCAAACAATGCCCTTCATCACTTCCTGATATTCATCAACTTTAGCAAAATGAGCTCCCAAAACGCCATCATGACTATTTAGTTGAAAAACAGGCTTATGAGCCGATTGGGACATTGGTATCAAACTATTAAAATTAGGTATTTCTCCAATATTCAAATGCCCTTTGTCTATATTGTCTGGATAATACTTGCTCATTTTTTCATTAACGAGATCAGGCATTTGAGAAATTATCTCATCGTATGCCTTTACTGCTTGGCGTTTTCCTCCTCTAGTTCTTGAGGTATATTGTTGATTAACATATCCCAAAAACATAGGTTTTACTGTTACATCGCTATTATTCAACTGATAATAATGCCCTTTGTTGTCATAGTATTTCCTCTGTAGCTTTTTAAAAGTCTGAATCCATTGCTCTATTGCTTTAGAAATATTATCAACAGCTCGCAGACAAAAAATATCACTTGATGTTGGCATTATAAAACCATCAGTAAATAACAAGACTAATCTATTAAGCACACCTAACGAAGGCCCTACATCAATAAACACAAAATCGTACTTATCTATAAGGCCTATATACATCTTTTTAAGAAAACAAACTGTCTTTATAGAACGTTGTATAGCATTTGAGGTATCAGACCATTCACCACTCAAAAAATCTTCCATGAGGGCCAGGCGTGTATCACCAAGAACTAAATCTACGCCAAACCCTATCGAAGATAGAATTGGCAAATCAATCAACTCATCACTAGACTGATATGGCTCTATATAATCATACAATGTTTTTACTGTCTGATTAGAATATACTTCTTCTATTTTCTGATCATCCAACAAATATGTTGTTGCATTACATTGTGGATCGGCATCAATTACTAACACTCTTTTCTGTAATACTAAGCTATAATAAGCTGCGATATTACACAATAAAGTTGTCTTACCAACTCCACCTTTATTATTAAATACAGCTATTGTATTCATTATTAACTTGTCTTTATTATAGTTGTTTTATATTCATTTTTCCCAAATTTAAAATTCGGGGAAGAGGTATATATTTTTATAACATACACTTTACTGCTAAAGTGACAGCTTACGAACTTTTTATAATTAATCCCTTCTAAATATATCCCTGGTATATACCTTCTCCTTCACATCATCTAAACAGGCATCATAGCGGTTGGCGATGATGGCATGGCTCTGTGCCTTGAATGACTCCAAGTCATTGACTACTTTACTGCCAAAGAAGGTGCTTCCATCTTCGAGTGTTGGCTCATAAATGATGACCTCCGCACCCTTTGCCTTGATACGTTTCATGATGCCTTGAATGGCAGACTGGCGGAAGTTGTCGGAATTGGATTTCATCGTCAGGCGATAGACACCTATCACACAATTGTGCTCCTTGGCGGTGTCAAAGCTGTTGTCGGCTGCATAGCTATAATAACCAGCTCGCTTCAATACGGCATCTGCTATATAGTCCTTACGGGTACGATTGCTTTCCACAATCGCCTCTATCAGGTTCTCTGGGACATCGGCATAGTTTGCCAAGTCATCTCCTCGACATCGGTAACTCTCATGATGGCCTCGTTTTCTTCTGCAAACTCAGGGCGGTCGATAATCTTGGGATAACCTACGATAATACGGCTTGGATAAAGATTATCATAGAGCGCCTTACTTTCACGAAGGAATTCTGGTGAGAAAAGGAGATTGAATTTCTTGACTCCCTTCTTGGCATACTTCAGGTAAAGACTGCGGGTATAACCTACTGGAATAGTACTCTTAATAACCATCACAGCGTCTGGGTTCACTTCCAATACCAGGTCAATCACTTCTTCGACATGGGTTGTATCGAAGTAGTTCTTTACTGGGTCGTAGTTGGTTGGTGCAGCTATCACCACAAAGTCTGCATCGGCATAAGCAGATTTGCCATCAAGGGTTGCTGTCAGATTCAGTTTCTTCTCTGCCAGATACTTCTCAATGTAATCGTCCTGGATGGGTGAAACTCTATTGTTGAGCTTCTCCACCTTTTCGGGGATTACATCTACTGCTGTTACATGATGGTGCTGAGACAATAGCGTGGCTATGCTCAGACCGACGTAGCCTGTTCCGGCTACTGCTACTTTTATATCTTTGAAATTATTCATAATGATATTATTTTTTCTTATTTATATTTTCCGAAGTCTTCCACTCCCAACACATTCAGTATGACTCGGCTCGTGTATAGTGACACAACCATCATAAAGAGCATCTAAAAATAAAGAAAAAGCATATTCTTCGCTATTAGCTTGTTATTATCTGAAAGATTGTGTTGACATGAAAGCTATTAATCTTGGGTATAATAAGTTTTATTCGTAAATGTCTCTACAGAATCTTTCTTCTCATTATTAGTAATGTAATTGGAAACTTTGAAATTATATTTATCAACACTCTGAGCAATTATATCTCCAGCTTTAGTTGAATAGTACTTAATTCCAAGGTTTGACAACATAGAACGCACTTTATCTGACGGATGAGAATATATATTATCCCAATCACAAGCACAAACTGCAACTCTTGGATTAAGAGCCTTTAGGAAATCTGTAGTTGTGAATCCGTTATCTGCTCCATGATGTGCCAAAATAAGGACATCAACTTCTTTTGTTATTATCTCTTCTTCCACAAGTCTTTTCGCAATGTTAGGATTCTCACAATCTCCCAAACTCAATACTTGGAAACTTCCTATCCTAAACAATTTAATCACGGACATATTATTAGATGTTGTTCCTTTCTCAATATTAATCGGTCCAAAGAATAAATCTCTACCTACTAAACGAGTAAAGAACTGGCTTTGTACTACAGAAGGAGTAACTCGAACTACCTTGCAACCAGAGTTTAAGATTATAGACAAAGATCTTAATCCTGTAATAGTATGTGGAGCATAACCAGGACATTCTATTATAGAAGGTTTTAATTCTTTGATTATATCTTCCAATTCCGTTGACTTACAATGATCTTCATCCCAACTTGTTATATGAAGAACATCTATATGGGCAACACCGCTTAATCCCATTTCATAAATAATATGAGACTTGTTTACTGAATTGTAACGAGCTTCAATCAAGACAAAGTATTGATCTACACTAATAGAAAAAGAAGCTCCTTTTTCGCCTAATTGATAAGCTCTAAATCTTGTATAATGTTTCATACTGTTACTAATTTTAAAAGATATTTTGGATTAGATTGGAATTGCTCCCAATCTGATTTCAATTGTTGTTCACACCCCAATAGAAGTTTATGTGTGTCTGTCGTATTCGACATATCCTTCTTTAACTTCTCGATGTACTCTAACAAATTCATACATATTGTATATTGTCCACAAGCAAGCAATGCCTCTGGAATTTCGTTTTCTCTGTCATATTTTGTAAACCATAAGGTTGTTCCCATAGAAGAAGCCCTGTCACTATTCTCTATTATCGCTTGCGAAGGCTTTAAATAATCAGGATAATTATTCTTCCATCTCCATGATCCCTTACTGGATAATTCATTGACATTGTTACTCAACAAACGATTTTTCCAAATAGCATTTTCATACAATGCATTATAACGCATTTGGCGGATAGGCTTCATAAAAATAGATTGCGCCAAAGTAAGAAGCGAAGAAACTCTATTTTTCAATAAGACACAAACTTTACCAAACTGTAAGCCATTTATCAAACTATTTTCAAAATCAATTGGAAGTGTGCTTAGCATTCCTTTAATTTTATTTTGAACTTTATAAATGAAACTACAGAACCATCCACACAACATTGAAAGAGCACAGAATATTCCACTAATAAAATCAAGATGAATAATCAATGACAAGACACACAGGATAATAGACATAAGCAAGCCCCCAAAAAGTATATATCTTATCTTATTAAGAGACATATTTTTTAATGGAAAAGCAAAGTCTATAACATTCTCTTCCGAAAGAATCGGAGATGCTACATCTGACACAATAATCAAATCGTGACAAGGATAATCAGCTCTGCCTTGTGCCTCAGAATTGTTAAAAGTCATTTGTCGATTAGCCAACAAAACTGGTTCAATTCCTTGATTATCTACTATACCACCATCCATTAACTCAAACGATTTGCATGATTTACAGAAATCAATATACTTACCACTTTTACAGAAATCAAAATCATCAGGAAATATCATAGGTTCAAAACCTCCTGGGAAACAACTTGACACTGCCAAGATTTCAGACAACTTGATTTTCTTTGCTACATCTCTTGGTATATTATGTTTGTTATTCCCTATAAATCCATACCTATACTGAGGTTCCGCATTCACGATTGCACGAGAAGCTTGGAACCGAAATGCTAATCCATTAGAGAAATCTGTACCATTTGCACTAAAATGATGAATGTGTCCATGCTCCACTTTCTCCATCAACAATCCAAAAGTTTGATCATGAAAGAATATCTGATCATAAAACTTTATAGTCTCCTTTATCAAGGATGTATTTTCATTTCCCTTAGCAAGAAAAGCATTCAGTACAGACCTTGGTAAATCTTTATCACGTAAGATATAAAACATCTCTTTGAAACTCTGTTCTATATCATTAGAGCCGCAATAATTCATCATATACCACAAACCTGTTATTGAGCCTCCTGATATTGTAGATATTGTATTTACAACATCAAGAATGGATTTTCCATTAGGCAATGCGACATGTTTCAAATAACTCAAAGTACCTAAATGGAACATCGCAGCACGATAACCACCTCCAGACAATGCTAATGCTATTTCGGAATTCATTATTTGATTGTGAATTTTGGTCTAAATTCAAAGGTGGAGCTCACCTTCGTTCCATTTCCTATATAATTGGTAACGTGTACATTGTTATCCACATCACAAACAATAAGCACGTCTCCTGTCTTAGTTGTAAAAAATCTCACGTCATTATTATAAAGCATTTCTCTTACTTCTTGACGAGGATGATCATACGTAAGTATCCGCTCAACGCCGTATTGCATATCTCAAAATAATATTGTAACTTCGCACGGCGGCATCATTTTTCTAATTTTGAGACAAGAATACAAAGTTTAGCCCTCCATCAGCTCAAGCTAATGGAGGTTATACCTTAATTTGACTAAATTTGAAATTCATTTTTATTGTTCCTCATCTTCCCAGAACTCAGGAAGAAGAGTATAATACTTATCCTCAGGCGTAGAATCTAT
>PPYE01047093.1_pt1 | contig 19739 bp, 20 predicted proteins | sample 1559881 | NCBI WGS metagenome assembly PPYE01 (sample SAMN08240022, study PRJNA423297) | Human gut metagenome, whole genome shotgun sequencing project. | reverse complement strand
AGATCAACCAGCTCCGTCATGTACGTTTCTTCAAGAACTTAGACGGCATCAAGGCCCATATGGCGAAGCACGCCGAGCTCCTTCGTCCCAGATTCGAGGCTGTGGACGAGATCTTAAACAGAGAGCTGGCAGGCCTTGAGATCGGTCAGTGGACCAAGCCCCAGGGCGGATATTTCGTATCCTTTGACGCTTTAGACGGCTGCGCCAAGGCGATCGTTGCAAAGTGTAAAGAGGCAGGCGTTGTGATGACAGGCGCAGGCGCGACCTTCCCGTATGGTAAGGATCCACACGACTCCAACATCCGTATCGCTCCGTCCTTCCCGTCCTTAGAGGACTTAAAGCTGGCTGCAGAGATATTCTGCGTATGCGTGAAGTTAGTGAGCATCGACAAATTACTGGAGGCGTAAGCGTCAGCACGCTGGATAAAATTTTATATTTTTCTTCTTTTTGGGACTGGGCCTTAGATTTTGGGCCCAGTCCCTTTACTTTTTTGCCGGGCTATAATAAAATGAGGGAAGATTTTTAAAGATAAGATCTAAGATATGGGAGAAGAAAATGAAACATATAAAGAAAGAAGCGGATGGAACGGCCGGAAGCCGAAATCATGGGACCGTCCGGGAGGGAGCGGCGTATCTGGTCTTTGGAGTCCTTACGACCCTCATTGACTATGTGATCTCCAACGGCCTGTTTTATCTGGCCCATATGGACCCGGTGCCCGCCCAGTCCATTGCCTGGGCGGCGGCAGTGCTCTTTGCCTTTGTGACCAATAAGTGGTGGGTGTTTGGAAGCCATACCATGGAGCCCAGGGCCGTATGGGGGGAATTTACCTCCTTCGTCCTGTGCCGGATCGCCACCTTTTTATTTAATCTGGCCGCCATTTTCATCATGGTGGATATCCTAAAAATGGAATTTTTTATCTGCAAGCTGGCCATTTCCGTGGTGGTGGTGGTTTTAAACTACGTGCTCAGCAAGCTGGTGATCTTTACCCATAAAAACTAACGGACAGAAAAAGGAGTGCCTGGAGTCATGGAACCAAACAGCAGAAAAAGATCGACCCTGATCCGTCCGGGAGACGGGCTGGTCATTGCATTTTTTGTGCCGGTGGTCATTATGATCATCATTTTTATCCAGAGAGGGATCTTCCCCTTTGGCGAGGAGAGCTTTTTACGGACGGACATGTACCATCAGTATGCGCCGTTCTTTTCAGAATTCCAGCATAAGCTGCGGACCGGAGGCAGCCTTCTGTACAGCTGGGATGTGGGGATGGGAGTCAATTTTGCGGCCCTTTACGCCTATTATCTGGCCAGCCCATTAAACTGGCTGGTGATCCTGTGCCCCAAGGCATATATCATCGAGTTTATGACCGGCATGATCGTTGTAAAGATCGGTCTTTCGGGCCTGAGCTTCGCCTGGTATCTGAGAAAGCACTGCCATACAGAAACGGCTGCGGTTGGATATTTCGGGATCTTTTATGCCCTTTCCGGCTATATGGCTGCGTACAGCTGGAATATCATGTGGCTGGACTGCATCATCCTGTTCCCGCTGATCGTTCTTGGACTGGAGCGGCTGGTGAAGGATGGGAATGGATTTTTCTACTGCATCACACTGGGGCTTTCCATCCTTTCCAACTATTATATTTCCATCATGACCTGCCTGTTCATGGTGCTGTATTTTATTGCCCTTCTGATCCTGGAGAAGCCAGGGCCCATAAAAAAATACGTGATGGCCTGCGTCCGGTTCGGGCTATTTTCCCTGATCGCCGGAGGGCTGGCGGCCCTTGTGCTTCTGCCGGAGGTGGCCGTTTTAAAGAGCACGGCTTCGGGAAATATGAATTTTCCAAAGACCCTTACGTCCTATTTCCCGATCTTTGACATGCTGGCCCGCCACATCGGCAATGTGGAGACGGAGACGGGACTGGACCACTGGCCCAATATTTACTGCGGTGTGGCGGTATTTTTATTCTTCCTGCTGTACCTGGCGTGCAAAAAGATCTCCGCAAAGGAAAAAAGCGTTTACTGCGGCCTGCTGCTGATCTTTTTTGCCAGCTTCTCTGTGAACGCCCTGAATTTTATCTGGCACGGGCTCCACTATCCCAACAGCCTCCCCTGCCGCCAGTCGTTTATTTATATTTTCCTCATGCTGTTTGTCTGCTTCCGGGCGTTCCAGTATTTGCGGGATATTCCCAGGCGCCATGTTGCCGCGGCGTTCTGGGGAAGCGTCTGCTTTGTGATCCTGGCGGAGAAGCTGGTGGAGCAGGAGCATTTCCACTTTGCTGTATATTACGTGGCCATCCTCTTCCTGGCGGCCTATACAGGGCTCATATATTTATATAAGAAGAGAAGAAGAGAACTGGCGGCGTTTCTGGCTCTGGCCCTGGTGGCTGTGGAGGCGGCTGTCAATACCACAGTCACCAGCGTCACCACCACCAGCCGGGAGGCTTACACCAGGGATAATAAAGAGGTGCAGGCTCTGATGGAGAAGCTGGAGCCGGCGGAGGACTTTTACCGGGTGGAGAAAAAAACGAGAAAGACAAAAAATGACGGAGCATGGATGAATTTTCCGTCAGTATCCCTGTTTTCGTCCACTGCAAACGCAGATCTGACGAAGTTTTTCAAGCGCATGGGCTGCGAGGCCTCCACCAATGCATACAGCATCACTGGGAGCACCCCCCTGGTGGACAGCCTGCTGTCGGTCCGCTATGCCCTGTATTCGGAATATATTCCAAATACGGATCTGGTCAATTACATCCAGGAGAGCGGAGGGACCTACCTGTATGAGAATCTGTATACCCTGCCTCTGGGCTTTGTCCTTCCTTACGATCTGGCGGACAACTGGCAGTATCAGATGGAGAACCCGGCGGAGGTGCAGAACGATCTGTGCCTGCTTTTGGGAACCGACGATGTCCTGGTGCCGGTGGAGACAGAGGTTTCCGGATCCGGGTGTACCTTCACCGCTGATATGGCCGGGGAATATTATGTATATATCCAGAATAAAAAGGTAAAGAATGTCAAGGCCTCCCTGCCATCGGGAGAAAAGAATTTCAGCAATGTGGACCGGGGATACCTGCTGGAAATGGGAAATCTTTCTGAGGGGAGCCGGATCACCCTGACGCCGGGAGAGTCCGGGGAGACCCTTACGGCAGCCGTTTACCGTTTCTCTCCCAGGGCCATGATCCAGGTCCATGACCGCTTGTCTCAGTCGCCGCTCCACCTGGACAGTTGGAGGGACACGAAGCTTACAGGAACGGTAACTGCCGCAGAATCTGGTACCCTGTTCCTTTCCATCCCCTATGATGAGGGTTGGACTATTACCATCGACGGCCAGCCGGCGGAGGGGGAAAAGATCCTGGAGGCATTCCTGTCTGTTCCGGTGGAAGCGGGGACCCATGAGATCTCCTTAACCTACATGCCCGGAGGCTTTATTCCGGGAGTGGTCATTTCCGGGGCCTCCGCGGCGGTACTGGTCCTTTTATGGATCGTAAAACGCCGCCGTCTAAGCCGGGCCGGGGCATAACTGCCCCGCCGGCCGGATGCCAGTCCATCGAAAAAAACCGCCGCGTGGATGCGGCGGTTTTTTCAGTATTAATATCAATATGGAAAGGGGAAGGAAGGCCCCTGAATCCCGTATTTAATCGTTGGGCTCACAGTTTTCCCAAAGCTCGTTCAGTTCGATGGTCATATCGATCCCTCCTTAGAATCAAGACATTCATTCCTAGGAAGCGGTGGATCCGAAGCCGCGTTCCTGTTGTTTTTTCTCATGGGCATACTATAACACTCCCGGCTTTCGTTGTAAAATGTTTAATTTTTTGATATAATGTTAATAACTATTAACATTTTTGGCAGAGGGAGGCTGTATATGACATTCCTGGAGATCGAAGCATTTTTAAAGATAACAGAAACGGGCAGCTTTTCTGCCGCCGCCGAGGCCCTTTATGTGACCCAGCCGGCTCTGGGGCGCAGGATCCGTGCCATGGAGGAGGAGCTGGGATATCCTTTGTTTGTCCGTGGGAAGGGCCTCAGAAAAGTGGAGCTGACCCGCCAGGGCCAAGCCTTCATCGGGATCGCCCACCGGTGGCAGGCCCTGTGGAACGAGACCCGGGAGGCGGCGCTTTTAGCGCCGTCCAGAAACTTTTATGTGGCCAGCGTGGGGAGCCTGCTGGCATTCATGCTTCCCACAGTGTTCCGTACCTTTATGAAGGAGCATCCGGAATGCAGCCTCCACGTATCGACCCTTCACTCCAGCGAGGCTTATTCCTATGTGGGCAACCGGTCCGTGGACATAGCCTTTATCACAGATCCCATTTATTCTTCTTCGGTCGGCACCCATATCCTTTTTAAGGAGAAGCTCTGCCTGGTGGCGGGAAAGGAGCTGAACCTGCCGGAGCATGTGGGGATCCGGGAGCTGGATCCGCAGCTGGAGATCCGCACCATGTGGGACCGGAATTTTGAAGCCTGGCACAGCTATTTTTTTGGAGATAAAGCCATTCCCAGGATGTATCTGGACGAGATGGGATTTCTTCAGTACTTTACCCAGAGCGGGGATAACTGGGCGTTTCTTCCCATCTCCATTGCCAGGACGGTCTTAAGGGATGCGCCTGTGTCCATCCATACCCTGGATGTGGAGCCTCCAAGCCGGACCCTTTATTATCTGGACCGGCTGGACGACCGCTCACCGTACCAGGAGCATCTTTTAAGGCTCTGCAGACAGAAGCTGTCCCAGGAAGAGGGGATCCGGGTGGAGGAGGAATAAAAAAGAAAGACAGAGCAGCAGAAAATGGCCGCCCTGGAAGCTGGAACAGTTCCCGGAACGGCCATTGAAATTTTATGAGGTTCAGGATGGATGCAGCGTTTCTGGTCCTTACCGTTTATTGCTGCGTCTCCAGATGTGCATTTTTTCCGCCTCGGCAATGAGCTCGTCGCGGAACTGGGGATGGGCGATGGAGATGATGGCTTCAGCCCTCTGCCAGGTGGATAGGCCCTTTAAGTTCACCATGCCGTACTCCGTTACCAGGTGATGGGTATTGGCACGGGTGTCTGTAACGATGGAGCCCGGATTTAAGGTGGGAAGGATCCTGGATTTTAACTGGCCGTCTTTTGTCTTAAAGGTGGAGGAGCAGCAGATGAAGCTCTTTCCGCCCTTGGAAAGGTATGCGCCCAGAACGAAATCCAGCTGTCCGCCGGCGCCGCTGATGTGCTTGATCCCTGCGGATTCGGCATTTACCTGTCCGAACAGATCCAGGTCCACGGCATTATTGATGGACATGAAGTTATCCAGGGCAGAGATGGTGCGGATGTCGTTGGTGTAGCTTACGGGAGCAGACATACATTCCGGATTCCGGTTCAGATAGTCGTACAGCTTTTTCGTACCTGCGCCGAAGCCGTAGACCTGGCGGCCTTTATCGATATTTTTCTTTGCGCCGGTGATCTTTCCGGCCATGGCGATATCGACGAAAGCATCCACATACATTTCTGTATGGACGCCCAGATCCTTTAAGTCAGATTTTGCGATCAGGGAGCCAACGGCGTTGGGCATTCCGCCGATGCCTAACTGTAAGCAGGCACCGTCGGGGATCTCGTTTACGATCAGCTTTGCCACGGCCTCGTCCACCTCTGTGGCGGGGGCTCCGGCCATTTCCGGGATAGAAGGATTATCGCCCTCTACGATCATATCTACTTTGGAGATGTGGATGCCTTCTTCAGTTCCGCCGTAGCAGACCGGCATATTTTCATTGACCTCCACGATCACGGTCCTGGAAGTCTCGCAGACAGCAGCCAGGTGGGATGCGTTGGGGCCGAAGTTAAAGAAGCCGTGCTCGTCCATGGGGGCTGCCTGGAAGATGGCCACATCCGGACGGTTTTCTTCGGACATATCCCGGTAGAAGCGGGGCAGCTCCGAATAGCGCATGGGGCCGTAGAAGGCAAAGCCCTGGGCAATGGCTTTTCTCTCGATGCCGCTCATATGCCAGGAGTTCCAGGTGAAGTGGTCAGCCGGGTTTTCGATCTTGAAGATCTCGGGGACCCACATGAGGATGCCGCCGCGGAAGTTGACGTTATAAAGCTCCGGAAGCCTTTTGGTGATCTCCGCATCCACAGCCACCGGAGTGCTGGTAGTCCAGGCGTAATCGACCCAGTCGCCGGATTTTACGGTTTTTGCCGCTTCGCTGGCGGACACAAGCTTGTCCTGATACATTTTTCTGATATCCATGGTTTAGGACCTCATTTCTAAGATATTCTTTCACTGTCCGGAGCCAGAAACCCGGGCAGAATTTTTATTCATTTTTCATTTTAGCATTTTCTAAATGGACGGTCAATAATTTCACGAAATTATAAAAAAAGAAGGATGAATGTTTATAAAAAATACATGAAAAACCATGCTTGTTATTTGACAGGCCAATTATTTGGTGATATGATTATGATACATCATATTGTCGGGGGATACGGGCTTTTTTCGGCCTCCGGCGATGGTATAATGAGGAGGAAAATCATATGGCAAAGAAAATCGTACTGGCAGGTGCATGCCGTACAGCCATCGGCACAATGGGAGGCGCTTTAAGCACCGTACCGGCGGCTGATCTGGGCGCGGTTGTGATCAGGGAGGCCTTAAAGAGAGCCGGTGTGGCTCCCGACCAGGTGGACCAGGTCTACATGGGCTGTGTGATCCAGGCCGGACAGGGACAGAACGTGGCCCGTCAGGCTTCCATCAATGCAGGACTTCCCATCGAGGTTCCGGCAGTTACCATTAACGTGGTATGCGGCTCTGGTTTACAGAGCGTCAACATGGCAGCCCAGATGATCGAGGCAGGCGATGCAGATATCGTCGTTGCCGGCGGCTGCGAGAACATGTCCCTGGCTCCCTATGCGATGATGAAGGGCCGCTACGGCTACCGCATGGGCAATGCCGAGCTGGTGGATACGATGGTAAACGACGCGTTATGGGATGCGTTCAACCACTACCACATGGGAATCACTGCCGAAAATATCTGCGACCAGTGGGGACTCACAAGAGAAGAACTGGACAAGTTCGCTATGGTGAGCCAGAACAAGTGCGAGGCTGCCCAGAAGGCAGGCGCATTTAAGGATGAGATCGTTCCGGTGGAGGTAAAAACAAAGAAAGCCACCATCCTTGTAGATACGGACGAGGGCCCCAGAGCCGACTCCAATATGGAGGCTCTTGGAAAGCTGCGTCCGGCGTTTAAGAAAGACGGTATGGTGACCGCAGGCAACGCCTCCGGCATCAACGACGGTGCAGCAGCCGTTGTAGTGATGAGCGAAGAGAAGGCGAAGGAGCTGGGCGTTACTCCCATGGCCACATGGGTAGCCGGAGCCCTTGCAGGCGTTGAGCCCCGTATCATGGGCATCGGTCCCGTGGCTGCCACGAAGAAGGTAATGGCAAAGGCTGGAATGGAGATCGGCGATTTTGACGTGATCGAGGCCAACGAGGCATTTGCCGCCCAGTCTGTGGCAGTAGGAAAAGAGCTTGGTTTTGATCTGGAAAAATTAAATCCCAACGGCGGAGCCATTGCCCTGGGCCATCCAGTCGGTGCATCCGGCTGCCGTATCCTGGTGACCCTGCTCCACGAAATGCAGAAGATGGACGCAAAGACAGGTCTTGCAACGCTCTGCATCGGCGGCGGCATGGGCTGCGCCACCATCGTAAAGAGGGATTGATCTTAAACTGAGCAGGAGGCGACCGGAATGAGCTTTGTTACATACGAGCAGGACGGCTATGTTGGCGTGATCACCATCAACCGCCCGGAAGCTTTGAATGCGTTAAATGTCCAGGTATTAAAGGACCTGGATGCTGTGATCGACAATATCGACCTGGATGAGACTAGGGCCGTCATCGTGACCGGAGCCGGGGAGAAGGCCTTTGTGGCCGGAGCCGACATTGCAGCCATGAGCACCATGAACGTAAAGGAAGGTCGTGAATTCGGAAAATTCGGAAACGATATCTTCAGGAGGCTGGAAACGCTTCCGATCCCCACCATTGCGGCTGTCAATGGATTTGCCCTTGGCGGCGGCAACGAGCTGGCCATGAGCTGTGACATCCGCTACTGCTCCGACAATGCAGTGTTTGGGCAGCCGGAGGTGGGTCTGGGGATCACCCCGGGCTTTGGAGGGACCCAGCGCCTTGTGAGAGTCGTTGGGACCGGAAAGGCAAAAGAAATGGTATTCACCGGCCAGAACATCAAAGCCGATGAAGCATACCGGATCGGCCTGGTAAACGGCGTATATCCCAGAGAGGAGCTGATGCCGGCAGTCATGAAGCTGGCACAGAAGATCGCGTCCAACGCGCCCATCGCTGTGAGAAACAGCAAGCGGGCGGTGACGGACGGGTTTCTCTCGGATCTGGACCATGCCATCGCCATAGAGGAGCAGTATTTCTCCGAGTGCTTTGAGACAGAGGACCAGAGAGAGGGAATGAGGGCTTTTCTTGAAAAACGGAAGGTTGAGAAATTCAACAACCGGTAATGGCGGGGGAGTTCCCCCATAAACGTAAGGAGGCAGAATCATGAAGGTTGGTGTGATTGGAGCCGGAACCATGGGTTCCGGGATCGCACAGGCATTTGCCCAGACAGAGGGCTATGAAGTAATGCTCTGCGATATTAATGAGACGTTTGCTGCAAATGGTAAAAATAAAATCGCAAAAGGGTTTGAAAAAAGGATCGCCAAGGGGAAGATGACCCAGGAGGACGCAGATAAGATCCTTGCAAAGATCACCACAGGTGTAAAGGATATCTGCGGAGACTGTGATCTGATCGTGGAGGCTGCCATTGAAAATATGGAGATCAAGAAGCAGACCTTCAGAGAGCTGGACGCGATCTGCAAGCCGGAGTGTATCTTCGCTACCAATACCTCTTCCCTGTCCATCACAGAGATCGGAGCAGGCATTAACCGCCATGTGGTGGGAATGCATTTCTTTAACCCGGCTCCGGTGATGAAGCTGGTGGAGGTCATTGCGGGACTGAATACGGCTCCCGAAGCGGTTGAGGCGGTAAAGAAGATCTCTGAGGAGATCGGAAAAACGCCGGTACAGGTGGAGGAGGCCGCCGGTTTTGTCGTAAACCGGATCCTGATCCCAATGATCAATGAGGCCATCGGTATTTACGCCGAAGGCGTTGCGTCTGTGGAGGGCATCGATACAGCCATGAAGCTGGGCGCAAACCATCCCATGGGCCCCCTGGCCCTGGGCGACCTGATCGGCCTGGACGTGGTCCTGGCCATCATGAACGTTCTGGAAACAGAAACAGGAGATCCCAAATACCGTCCCCATCCGCTTCTTAAGAAGATGGTGCGCGGAGGCCTTCTGGGACAGAAGACCGGCAAGGGATTTTATGACTATTCCCGCTAGGAATTACCGGGAAGGAAAATGGGTCCAGCTCGCGGGGATTCCCACGGGCCGGACTGTATGTCTGGGAACATAGAGAGGATGCCGCATCCACATTCTCTTATGTTATATATGATACAATTCACAAGGAGGAACTAAAAACATGGATTTTACATTAAGTAAAGAGCATGAGATGGCGAGAACATTATTCCGTGATTTCGCTGAAAAAGAAGTTAAGCCTCTCGCTCAGGAAGTTGACGAGACAGAGCATTTCCCGAGAGAGACCGTTGAAAAAATGGCTAAGAACGGTTTCCTGGGAATTCCGGTTCCGAAGGAATACGGCGGACAGGGCTGCGACCCGCTCTGCTATGCAATGTGCGTAGAGGAGCTGTCCAAGGTATGCGGTACCACAGGCGTTATCGTTTCCGCACATACCTCTCTTTGCTGTGATCCGATCCAGACCTACGGTACAGAAGAGCAGAAGCAGAAATATCTGGTTCCGCTGGCAAAGGGCGAGAAGTTAGGCGCATTCGGCTTAACTGAGCCGGGCGCTGGTACAGATGCCCAGGGTCAGCAGACAAAGGCTGTTCTGGACGGCGACGAGTGGGTATTAAACGGCTCCAAGATCTTTATCACAAACGGTAAAGAGGCTGACGTTTATGTGATCATCGCTGTGACAGGCACAGTTGAGAAGAGAGGCAGAATGCAGAAGGAGATCTCCGCATTCCTGGTGGAAAAAGGAACTCCGGGCTTCAGCTTCGGTACAAAAGAGAAAAAGATGGGTATCAGAGGATCCGCTACATACGAGCTGATCTTTACAGACTGCCGCATTCCGAAGGAAAACATGTTAGGAAAGCAGGGCGAGGGCTTCAAGATCGCCATGCATACTCTTGACGGCGGACGTATCGGTATCGCTGCCCAGGCTCTTGGTCTTGCAGAGGGCGCTCTGGAAAGAACCATCGAGTATGTAAAGGAAAGAAAGCAGTTCGGCCGCGCGATCGGTCAGTTCCAGAATACACAGTTCCAGCTTGCTGATATGGCGACAAAGGTACAGGCCGCACAGTACATGGTATACCGCGCAGCCGTTGCAAAGGCAACACAGAAGACATATTCTGTTGAAGCAGCTATGGCAAAACTGTATGCAGCAGAGGTTGCTATGGAAGTAACAACCAAGGCTGTCCAGCTCCACGGTGGTTATGGCTACATCAGAGAGTACGACGTAGAGCGCATGATGCGTGATGCTAAGATCACAGAGATCTACGAGGGTACCAGCGAAGTTCAGAGAATGGTAATCTCCGGCGCTCTGTTAAAATAAGGTCTGCAGCACGGAAAAAACCGGAAAATAAACGAATAATTAAGGAGTGAAATACAGTGAAAGTAGTTGTTTGTATTAAACAGGTGCCGGATACTAAGGGCGGCGTAAAGTTTAAACCAGATGGAACTCTTGACAGAGCAGCAATGCTCACAATCATGAACCCGGATGATAAGGCAGGTCTGGAGGCAGCTCTCCGCTTAAAGGACCAGTATGGTGCAGAGGTTACAGTTGTTACCATGGGTCTTCCGAAGGCTGAGGAGGTTCTTCGTGAGGCTATGGCTATGGGTGCTGATAACGGTATCCTCGTTACAGACCGTGTTCTCGGCGGTGCAGACACATGGGCTACATCCCAGACTCTGGCAGGCGCTTTAAGAAACCTGGATTACGATCTGATCATCACTGGCCGTCAGGCGATCGATGGAGATACCGCACAGGTTGGACCGCAGATCTCCGAGCATCTTGGAATCCCGGTAATCAGCTATGCACAGGAGATCCAGATCGACGGCGATTCTGTGATCGTAAAACGTCAGTATGATGACAGATATCATATGTTAAAAGCAAAGATGCCGTGTCTGATCACAGCACTTTCTGAATTAAATGAGCCGCGTTACATGACTCCGGGCGGAATCTTTGACGCATATAAGAAGGACATCACTGTATGGGGCAGAAACGACTTAAAGGACGTTCTGGACTCCAACCTGGGTCTGAAGGGATCCCCGACTCAGATCGCAAAGGCATCTGACAAGGTAAGAAAGGGCGCCGGTGAAAAGGTTGTTCTGGATCCGACAGCTTCTGTAAATTACATTGTGGACAAACTTACAGAGAAGCACGTGCTGTAAGATACAGCTACGTCAAAAAGCGAATTCATAGAATAAAGAAAGTGGTGAACAGTAATGAACTTGGAAGAATATAAGGGTGTATATGTCTTTGCGCAGCAGGTTGATAACGAAGTGAGCAGCATCGCTTTGGAGCTGATCGGCAAAGGTAAAGACTTAGCAAAAGATTTAAATACTACTGTAACAGCAGTTTTAGTAGGTTCCAACGTAATGGGACTGACTGAGATCCTTGGCGAGTACGGCGCTGACAGAGTCATCGTTGTAGATGATCCGGAATTAAAAGAGTACAGAACTGAGCCCTATACCCATGCTCTGTCCTCTGTGATCGAGAAGTACAAACCGGACGTATTCCTGATCGGTGCAACAGCCATCGGCCGTGACCTTGGTCCCCGTGTCTGCGCACGCATCCATACAGGTCTGACCGCTGACTGTACACAGCTGGATATCGGCGATTTCCCGCTGGTTCCCACACCGGGCAAGGAGCAGAAGCACAACCAGCTTCTCATGACCCGTCCGGCATTCGGCGGAAACACCATCGCAACCATCGCCTGCCCGGAATTCCGTCCGCAGATGGCAACCGTTCGTCCCGGCGTTATGCAGAAGCTTCCGCGTGAGGCTGGAAGAAAGGCCGAGATCGAAGAGTTCAATCCCGGATTTGTTCCCAACGAGAAATACGTTGAGATCATGGAAGTCGTTAAGGCTGTTTCCAACGTTGCCGATATCATGGATGCAAAGATCCTTGTTTCCGGCGGTCGTGGTGTAGGAAGCCCGGAGAACTTCAAGATCCTCGATGAGTTGGCTGAGGCCATCGGCGGCACCGTAAGCTGCTCCCGTGCAGTTGTAGACGCTGGCTGGAAGCCGAAGGATCTTCAGGTTGGACAGACTGGTAAGACTGTTCGTCCCCATGTTTACTTTGCCATCGGTATCTCCGGAGCGATCCAGCACGTGGCTGGTATGGAAGAGTCCGACATCATCATTGCCATCAACAAAGATGAGTCTGCTCCGATCTTCGACGTTGCCGATTACGGCGTAGTAGGCGACCTGAACAAGATCGTTCCGGTTCTTACCCAGAAGATCAAAGAGGCAAAAGCAGCAGCTGGCAAATAAGAGCGAAGCTGAAACATAAAATCTGATCAGAATAAACAACCACATGTGGAACGGAAGTACAATCATTAGAACGGGAATACATAAAAGAGGACGGAAAGACACTTAGCAGAACGGAAAAACATAAAAGAGGACGGAAGGACACTTAGCAGAACGGAAGGACATAAAAGAGGACGGAAAGACACTTAGCAGAACGGAAGAACACAGAAGAGAACGGAAGAACAACCTTTAGAACGGTATGACCATAAGAAGTCTGACCGTGTCCAGTGAACTGGCCGGGAGGGCTTCTTTTTTGTGCAGATTTTTTAGGAATTGAGCTTTCAGATAAAGTGGATGGATCTCCATATACCGGGCAGGTGAGGGATATCCCGAAGGATTGTTTGTAAAAAACTGGGGTTCTGGCGGGCGTGAGGAAGGCGATGAGACTGGGAAAGAAAGGGGAAAATAATTGAAACTATTTGTCAGATGGAATATACTATAATATAGATAATGAGCAGCGGATCTCAATATATAGAACCTCATTTGCAGCGGTCAGATACTACAAATGGGGAAGTTTACAAAGGTGAATTTCAATCTTGTGTATAGAGGGATAAATGCCAGAGGTGGAGTTTATGGGGGGATATGCGTGTGATCCGGAGCTTCGGGCGGCACTGCTCAGAGCAGAGAGGGAAAGGAAGGAATTATGAAACAGGAAACCATAGACAGAATCAGAAAGTTTACAGAGGACCGCGACTGGGATCAGTTTCATTCACCAGCGAACCTTGCAAAATCGATCGTTATCGAGGCGGCGGAATTGCTGGAGTGCTTTCAATGGTCGGATGGAGAATATGATCTTCAGCATGTCAAGGAAGAGTTTGCAGACGTTATGGTATACAGTCAGAATTTACTGGATAAATTGGGATTAGATGCAGACGAGATTGTGAATATGAAAATGACGATGAATGAGGCTAAATACCCGGTTGAGAAGGCAAAGGGGAAGGCAGATAAGTATGACCGGTTGTAGGGATAGAAGGTGATATTTATTTACAGTTATTATACACAGCAATGGACCATAGGCCGATCCTTATGAAAAACCGCCCGGGGATTTCAGTCGGTCTATTGAGTTTATATATCATGTCTGATAAAATCATCCCATCAGACAGAGGATCACCGGAGGGCTTATGAAAGATTTATACCAGATCGCATATGATACGGTCAGACCAGTAAAATTGAAGGAAAACGGAGGGGCCGGCCATTGACCACGACAGGGAAATGACATTGAAGGAATTATTGCCGGAAAGGTGGGACAGGAAATGGGATTAAACAGATTAACGGATCGGATCTATTATCTGGAGCATGAACCGGAGACAGACAGACCGATGTTAGCATATATCAGGGGAGATAAATGGTCTCTGGCCATTGATGCGGGATATTCGTCCTCTCATGTGGCAGATTTTTACAGGGCCATCGAAGCAGAGCATTTAAAAAAGCCGGATTTTACTGTGATCACCCATTGGCATTATGACCATACTTTCGGGATGCATGCGGTCAGCGGGGTCAGCATTGCCCATGAAAAGACCAATGAGTTTCTGAAAAAACAGCAGGAAGAGGCGGAGGACTCCGGTTATATCGAAGTGCTGAAAAGAGAGGACATCCATTTCAAAAGAGAATATGCAGATCTGGACAGGCTGTATATTGTATTGTCAGACCTGGAATTTTCGGACAGAATGACCGTGGATCTGGGAGGCATGACCGCCCGGATCTTTCATACAGAAGCGCCGCATTCAGAGGACACGGTCTGTATTTATATACCGGAAGAAAAGGTCTTATTTTTAGGTGATTCCACCAGCGAAGACTTTTTTAATGATGGATATATGGACCGGGACAAGCTGGCTTCATTGATTCGGACCATCCGTTCCATGGACTGTAAATACTGCATACTCAGCCATTGTGAACCGCTGGGGAAGGAGGATCTGCTGTGCTACCTGGAAAGCATCCTATGATAGCGGCGGATCACAGCTGGAGCTTTTTCCTCCTGGGCCGGAAATAAAAGGACGTTTTATTGTAAAAAAAATGCCAATCCCGTTAAATGTTTAATTACCTCCGAATCACTGGCTTTTTCTGAACACTTATGTTACACTGGCCTTGGGTTACAGCAATTCACGGTTATTTACTGCAAAAGTCATTGCCATCCAATGAAAAAGGTATGTTTTTTATAGGAGGTACATTTGCAATGGCAATTCAAATTGGCATCAACGGATTTGGACGTATAGGAAGAGTCGCATTCCGCATCGCCATCGACAAACCGGAAGAGTTTCATTTATGCGGGATCAATGTCCGCAACGCAAATTTAGAGTATATGGTATATATGATCCGATATGATTCCATATTCGGCCGCTTCCAGGGAACCCTGGATACGTATGAAAACGGGATCGTCGTAAACGGACAGAAGATCCCGGTATACTCTGAGAGCGACGCTTCGCTGATCCCATGGGGAGAGTGCGGAGCCGAGTACATCATCGACGCCACCGGCGCTTTCTGCACCACAGAAAAGGCCATGGCGCACATCCGGGCAGGCGCAAAGAAAGTGATCGTAACAGCGCCGGCCAAGGACGATGTGACTCCCACCTTTGTTATGGGCATCAATCATGAAACATACAGACCGGATATGATGGTGGTCTCCAATGCATCCTGTACCACAAACTGTCTTGCCCCCATCTGTAAAGTGCTTGAAGATCATTACGGTATTGAATACGGACTCATGTCCACGATCCATTCTGCAACAGCAAAGCAGAAGGTGGTGGACTGCAGATCCTTAAAGGACTGGAGAACGGGCCGTTCGGTGTTTGGAAACCTTATCCCATCCACCACAGGAGCGGCAAAGGCGATCTCTCTGGTGATCCCTTCTTTAAAGGATAAGATGAACGGGATTTCCTACCGTGTTCCGACTTCCGACGTTTCCATCGTGGATCTGAATGTGGCGTTAAAATCGCCGACGTCCTATGAGGATATCTGCCGGAAGATGAAGGAAGCCAGTGAAAATGAGCTTTCCGGGATCCTGGACTATATCGAAGACGAGGTGGTATCTTCGGACTTTATCGGCGATTCCCACGCCTCCTGCTTCGATGCAAAGGAAGGCATTCAGGTAAACTCCCACTTTTTTAAGCTGATCGCATTCTATGACAATGAATGGGGTTACACCAGCCAGATTTTCCGCCTGATCAAATATATGAACCGCGTGGACCTGGCATGATCCTGCCGAAGATCAGCTGATACAAAAGGCAATGACCGGAAAATGCAGAAATAGCAGCCGTACCCAGACCATATCTCTGTAAGGGACATATACATTCGTCATTACGATTATGAACCATACGATTAAAAAAGAAGCCGCGATGCTGCGGCTTCTTTTTTATGGAATACTCCTGGTGCAGGCTCATGATGCCGGGCGTTCCATATGACCTGGACGGTCTTCTGGTCAGTTTAAGAAAAGCTGGACCCAGTGATCCACGCCGCGGCTGTCCTTCACATGGCCGATGCCGATCCGCGAGTATCCGGGACTTAAGATATTGGCCCTGTGGCCGGCGCTGTTCATCCAGACGTCCATGACCTGCTCTGCCGATCGCTGGCCATAAGCGATGTTTTCCCCGGAGGCGCGGAAGGAAGCCCCGGCTTCCGAGAGGGCAGTGGAGAAGTCTCTTCCATCGGGCCGGGTATGGGAAAAGGAGACCTGGATCTCCCGGGCGCGGACTCCTGCGGCTTTTGAGGCCTCCGGATCCAGGGAAAGGGAACCAAGACCGACCCGGGCTCTCTGTGCGTTTACCAGAGCGAGTACCTGGGCTGCGGGGGTCTCTGCTTCCGGCTCCTGGACGCCGCCGTCAGTTTCAGGTGAACCATTGTTTTCCGGGGCGTCCGGCCGTTCCGGAGTCTGGGGGACCTCCGGCCCGCACGGTCCCTGCGGAAATTCCGGCCTCTGGGGCATGGATGGCTTTTCTGTACATATGGGGAAACGGATCAGGCCCGAAAGTCCTGGAAGGGTTCCCTCCGCCGGGGCAGGGACGGAAAAAACGGCGGCCACACGGACCGGCGCAGCCAGGTATGGATCCTGGGCTGCCTGGGAAGAAAGGGGAGCGGCTCCCGCAGCGGCCAGGATGGCTGCGACTGTTATAGCATAAAATCCTGTTTTTTTCATATGGGTACCTCCTTGTGTTACAAAAATGTTACAAATATGTTATAAAATATTACAAAATAGATCTTAACATACAATTCCTTCCATTGCACCAGGGAAGGGATGGAAGGTATGGAAGCCCGTTCCAGAAATGGAAGAAGGAGGTTCGGAATACCTGTATAAAAAAGAGCGCATATCCCATACTAAAAAACGGGGTGATCATATGCCATATATTTCTCCGAATGTCAGAGAAAAATTCAACAGCCTGTCGCCGGAGCTCCAGGATGTGATCCTAAGCCGCGGAGAGGATATCCAGTCCATCCACGACCTGATCCGCATTCTGGACAAAATTGTAAAGGAAGGCGAAGGTTAACCAGTGTGAAAATCCATTGCGGGCACATACTGAAGGGGAGGACAAAGTCAGTCCCGAAAGGAGTGTGCGCAATGGATTTTTGTACGTGTAAAAATGGAAATGTCCCGGCGGCTCCGGTCCTGGCCATGGTCCAGGCTCCGGTCCAGCCCTGGGAGACCCTGTACGATCCGGAAAAAGCCCTGCGGGAGGGCACCGTGTTCCCATCCCTGGACCAGCCCTTTTATGCGGCGGAGAAAGGAGGCGGGCTCCATGGATAACAATATGGACCGTATGCAGCTTATGAAGAAGATCGGGGAGGCCAGCTTCATGGTTAACGATCTGACGCTGTATCTGGATACCCACCCCACAGACCAGGAGGCTCTGAAGGCGTTTTCGGAGGCATCGAAAAAGCGGAGGGAGCTGATGGAGATCTGCGCGGACCAGTTCGAGCCTCTGACCATGGATCTGGTATGCCCGGATACCAACAACCAGAGCGGAAGTCTTACAAAATACCCGGACCAGAAGCACTTTACCTGGTCAGACGGACCGATGCCATGGGAAGGAGGCGCTTTATAATGTGGAATTATGAGAAACGGCTGCAGTATCCGGTGAACATTAAGAATACGTGTCCCAGGACGGCGTCTCTGATCTTAAGCCAGTTTGGCGGCCCAGACGGGGAGCTGTCGGCATCCATGTGGTATCTGGCCCAGAGATATTCCATGCCCTGTAAGGAAGTGGGCGGGCTCCTGACGGACATCGGCACCGAGGAGCTGGGACATTTGGAGATCATCTGCGCCATGGTTTACCAGCTCACCAGGAATCTGACTCCCGAGCAGGCAAAAACGGCCGGCTTTGACGCCTATTATATCGACCATACCACAGGGCTCTGGCCGGCGGCAGCGGCAGGCATCCCCTTCAACGCCTGCGAGTTCCAGAGCAAGGGAGACGCCGTCACAGATATTTTTGAGGACCTGGCGGCGGAACAGAAGGCGCGGGTGGTCTATGAGAACCTGATCCGGGTCATCGACGATCCGGACGTGCTGGCCCCGCTGAAATTTTTAAGGGCCAGGGAGATCGTCCACTTCCAGAGATTCGGAGAGGCCCTGGAAAAGGTCAAGGAGAAACTGGATCCGTCCAACTATTATTATTTCAATCCCGAGTTTGACAAAAAGCTTTTAAGGTCATAAGAAGATACCTGGCCTGGAGCAGGAACCCTGCTTCCGGGCCGGATTTCTGCTCTGAGAAGGGGATCTGAAAAAATGTTCCTAAAAAAATTCCAGAGATCGGCGGCAACCGCTTGCAAAAATCATCGGAATATGATAGAATAGTGAAAATTTGGGCTAAAATAGAAAAGCCCGGATAACAAAAAAGAAAGGGTGGCGTCATGAAGGCATATTTAATACTGGAAGACGGAACTGTGTTTGAAGGAACAAGCATTGGCTCCTCCAGAGAAGTAATCAGTGAAATTGTGTTTAATACATCCATGACCGGTTATCTGGAAGTCCTTACCGATCCCTCCTATGCGGGACAGGCAGTGGTAATGACTTATCCTTTAATTGGCAATTACGGTATCTGCCGTGAGGACATGGAGTCCAGACAGGCATGGCCGGACGGCTATATTGTCAGAGAATTATCCAGAATTCCCAGCAATTTCAGAAGCGGGGACACCATCGATCATTTCTTAAAAGAACAGGATATTCCAGGTATCAGCGGAATCGATACAAGAGCCCTTACGAAGATCTTAAGAGAAAAAGGAACCATGAACGGTATGATCACCACCAACGGGGACTATGACCTGGAGGAAGTTAAGGAGAAGATCCGTCAGTATACGGTAAAGGGCGTTGTGTTAAAGACCTCTGTGAAGAAGCCCTATGTGCTTCCCGGAGACGGAAAAAAGGTTGCGCTGCTGGACTGCGGTGCAAAGGACAATATTGCCCGGAATTTAAATAAGAGAGGCTGCGAGGTGACGGTTTATCCGGCAGATACTCCGGCTGAAGAGATCTTAAAGACCAATCCCGACGGGATCATGTTATCCAACGGCCCCGGAGATCCGGCCGAGAATGTGGGGATCATTGAGGAAGTAAGGAAGTTATATGAGTCCAGCGTTCCGATTTTTGCCATCTGTCTGGGCCACCAGTTAATGGCCCTGGCTACCGGAGCGAAGACGTATAAACTGAAATACGGCCACCGCGGCGGAAACCATCCGGTCAAGGATCTGGAAACAGGACGGGTATACATAACCTCCCAGAACCATGGCTATGCAGTCGATGAGGAAAGTCTGGATCCCAGCGTGGCTGTCCCGGCATTCGTGAACGTGAACGATAAGACAAACGAAGGCTTAAAGTATGTGGGAAAGAATATTTTCACCGTGCAGTATCATCCGGAGGCCTGTCCCGGTCCTCTGGATTCCGGATACCTGTTTGACCGCTTTATGCGTATGATGGAGGAGGGAAGATAATGCCAAAGAACCCAGATATTAAAAAAGTACTAGTGATCGGCTCCGGCCCCATTATCATCGGCCAGGCCGCAGAGTTCGACTATGCAGGAACCCAGGCCTGCCGCTCCTTAAAGGAGGAGGGCGTGGAGGTCGTGCTCTTAAACTCCAACCCGGCCACGATCATGACCGATAAGGACATTGCCGATAAGGTATACATTGAGCCG
>PPYE01662102.1_pt1 | contig 19743 bp, 13 predicted proteins | sample 1559881 | NCBI WGS metagenome assembly PPYE01 (sample SAMN08240022, study PRJNA423297) | Human gut metagenome, whole genome shotgun sequencing project. | reverse complement strand
CCGTGGGGGAGGGGGTGACCTCCGGAGCCTGTCCGCCGCAGGCGGTCAAAAAAAGGGCCAGAGCCAGGGCGGCAGCCCCGGTCAGAATGGTCTGTTTTTTCATGGTAACCTCCATTGTACTGTGGGCGGCAGGCCGCCCGGCGCATGAGATGATTTAGACATTTTAACACCCGCACCCCTGTGCCGTAAATGGAAAAACGCATTCTGTAAACATTTGTGACCATTCCGGCCCTCAGGCCGCGCCGCTGAGGAGGGCGGCCAGCACCCCGCAGCAGGGCAGGGTGAGAATGGACAAAAGGGTGCTGACGGTGACCAGCTGGGCGCTGGTGGACACGTCCTGGCCGTACCGCTGGGCGAACATGGCGGTAATGCTGGCGGTGGGCACTCCGGCCAGCAGCACCAGGGTGCAGTAGAGGTCGGGCTCCGGGTGGAGGGGGTAGAGGATCAGGGCGGTGAGCAGGGGCATGGCCACCAGCTTGAGGCCGCAGGCCAGAAGGATGGCCGGACTGCGGAACACCGAGCGCCAGTCGGCGCTGGCCATCTGGGCCCCGATGATGACCATGGCCAGAGGGGTGTTCATACTGCCCAGAAAGCTGACGGCGCTGCCCACCATGGAGGGCAGGGTGATCCCGCACAGGAAGAGCACCAGGGCCACCACAGTACCCAGAATCCCCGGATTGAGGACGGCCTGTTTCAGAGAAACCTGCCTGCGCCCTCCCATGAGCACCACGCCCTGGCTCCAGTTAAAGGCGTTGAACACCATGAGATTGATGACGCCGTAGGCCATGGCCTGCTCGCCCAGCACCAGCTGGATCAGGGGCAGGCCCATAAAGCCCACGTTGCCGTAGAGGGTGCCGAAGCGCAGGGCCTTGCCGGTGGCGGGGTTCTGCCGCCGGAACAGGGGGATGGACAGCAGGCAGTAGAGCACATACAGCCCCGCCGCCAGCAGGGAGGTGTATCCCATGGACCCCAGCAGGGCAGGGGTCCGCTCGATCTGCATGGAGTCTACCAGCATACAGGGGAGCACCACGGTGAGCAGCAGATTGGTCATCTGCGGTATGGCCGCCTGGGTCAGCAGCCTCCGCTTGGCCAGGGCAAAACCCGCCGCCATCATCAGAAACATGGTCCCCACCTGGGAGGACACCATCAGCAGATAGTCCACCATTGCCGTTTCCCCCGTTCCCCCATAAAATACAGTTTATTGTATCATTAAACGGCAGCAGAGGCAAGGGAAGGGGCCTTTTCCGCACAAAATGAAGCAGCCGGCGCGTCTGGGCGCCGGCTGCCGGGATCATTGATACTTTTTGCCCACCACATAGAGGGGGAGGAACAGTCCGCCCAGAGTAAGCGCCAGGATGATGCCCAGCTGGGCCACCTGCCACAGGCCGGGGCAGATCAGCCCCAGCGCCAGGGACAGCAGGGGCATACCCGCCATAATTGCACAGGACCACGCCCGGCCCACCGTGACGATGTGGGGCCAGTTGCGGTTATTGAAGTTCAGGCCCGGCACATTCATGCGCAGCGGCCCGTCCCGCACCATGCCCAGGGGGTACCGGTCATAGACCTCCGGCAGGGTGAGCCGGGTAAAAAAGCAGAACCAGACCCCGAAGATGGCCCCCAGCACCACCGGGGTCCACAGGGCCTCGGGCACACCGGTCCACGCCCAGTTGGCCCACAGGCCCAGGCCTCCCGCCAGCAGGGAGAGTATATACCACAGGGGCCACAGGCTCCTCTCCTGCCAGGCCCGCTTGGGTCTGCCGCCAGCGCAGCGGATGGCGGTTTTCACCACGTCCTCCACCGCCTCCGGCTCCAGGGGCTGCTCCTGCCGCTCGCAGAGCAGCAGCTCGGTCACCGTCACACCCAGCAGCTCCGACAGGGGGATAAGCAGGGCGGTGTCCGGGATGCTGGCCCCGGTCTCCCACTTGCTCACCGCCTTGTCGGTAATGTGAAGCTGTTTCGCCAGCTCCCGCTGGGTCCATCCCTTCTCCTTCCGCAGCCCGGCCACAAAGGCCCCGAAGGCCGCCTTGTCCATGTCGTACACGTCCATCACCTCGCCCCTCCAGCATAGCGCAGACTCTGAATTTTGGCAACCGAACAGTGGTAGAGCCCCCGGCAGGACCGGGTTTCGCCCCCTCCATCGGTTGACAAAGCCAGCGGCAGCGGGCTATACTGTAAAGTAACGGATTTTTGAGAGGAGACCGTCATGACCAACCAAAAAGACTTTAAAAACCGGGGCTATCTGCGGATTTTTGCCTCCTATTACAAGCCCCACTGGAAGCTGTTCCTGCTGGATATGGTGTGCGCCCTGCTGATCTGCATCGTGGACCTGCTCTTCCCCATGGTGTCCCGCTGGTCCATGCAGACCCTGCTGCCCAACCAGCTCTTCGCCACCTTCTTCGCCGTGATGGCGGCTCTGGCCCTGGCCTATGTGCTCAAGGGTGTATTCTACTTCATCGTCACCTACTGGGGCCACCTGCTGGGCGTGCGGATGGAGGCCGACATCCGCCGGGACCTGTTCTCCCATATGCAGGATCTGTCCTTCTCCTTCTACGACAAGAACCGCACCGGCCAGCTGATGAGCCGGGTCACCGGCGACCTCTTTGAGATCACCGAGCTGGCCCACCACGGCCCGGAGGACCTGTTCATCTCCTCGGTCACCATTCTGGGCGCCTTCTTCATCATGCTCACCATCCAGTGGCAGCTGGCCCTGATGGTGTTCGCCGTCATCCCTATCTTCATCCTCTTTACCGCTCTTACCCGGAAAAAGATGATGAAGGCCTCCATCGAGGTCAAGGCCAAGCTGGCCGGCATCAACGGCGAGGTGGAGTCCTCCATCTCCGGTATGCGCACCGCCAAGGCCTTCGCCAACGAGGACGCCGAGAGCGCCAAGTTCAACGCCGCCAACGACCAGTTCCGCGGCGCCAAGCGGGGCTACTATAAAACCATGGCCTTCTACCAGTCGGGCATGGAGTTCTTCATGGGCATCCTGTCCGTGGTGGTCATCGCCTTCGGCGGCTTCCTTATTATGAAGGGTGAGATGGACTTCATCGATCTCACCACCTTCGCCCTGTACGTCACCACCTTCATTACCCCCATCCGCAAACTGTCCGCCTTTGTGGAGCAGTTCATGCAGGGCATGGCTGGCTTCAAGCGGTTTACCGAGCTGATGCGGGTGGAGCCCGACATCCAGGACGCCCCCGACGCCCGCACCCTCACCGATGTAAAGGGCGACATTCTGGTGGACGACGTGACCTTCCGGTACGAGTCCTCCCCCGAGCCGGTGCTGGAGCACATTACCCTTCACGTCCGCCCCGGCGAGACGGTGGCGGTGGTGGGTCCCTCCGGCGGCGGCAAGTCCACCCTGTGCCAGCTCATCCCCCGGTTCTACGACGTTACCGGCGGCCGGGTGCTGGTGGACGGCCAGGACGTGCGGGAACTGAAGCAGCACGACCTGCGGGAACACATCGGTATTGTCCAGCAGGACGTGTTCCTCTTCGCCGGCACCATCTACGACAACATCCGCTACGGCCGGCCCGACGCCACCGAGGCGGAGATCATTGAGGCCGCCAAGAAGGCCGAGATCTACGACGACATTCTGGAGATGCCCGACGGCTTCCAGACCCAGGTGGGTGAGCGGGGCGTCATGCTCTCCGGCGGCCAGAAGCAGCGGGTGTCCATCGCCCGCATCTTCCTGAAAAACCCGCCCATCCTCATTCTGGACGAGGCCACCTCCGCCCTGGACACCGTCACCGAGGCCCGCATCCAGTCCGCCTTTGACGCCCTGGCCCAGGGCCGTACCACCCTCATCATCGCCCACCGGCTGTCCACCATCCGCTCCGCCGGACGCATTGTGGTCATCGACGGCTGCGGCATCGCCGAGGAGGGCACCCATGAGGAGCTGATGGCCAAGGGCGGCGAATACGCCCGGTTGTATCAGGCTCAGAAATCAGTTTCCGTATAAAGCGAGGTGGCCGGTATGGCGCGCAAAGCACGGATACAGCGGCTGGAATTCCCCGCCGGGCGGCGGGTGCTGGTGGTCAGCGACATCCACGGCAGCCTGCCCCTGTTCCAGGGCCTGCTGGACAAGGCGGGCTACGGCCCTGACGACATTCTGGTGCTGCTGGGGGATCTGGTGGAAAAGGGCCAGGACAGCCTGGCGGTGCTGCGCTACGTCATGGACCTGTCCACCCGCCGGACGGTGTACTGCGTCAAGGGCAACTGCGACGATCTGGTCACCGAGTTTGTAGAATCCCCCCAGGTACGGCCGGAATTTTTCCACCACTACCTCAACGTGTGGCGCAACCGCTGCACCCTGCTCCAGATGGGGCAGGAGGCAGGCTTTGAGACCCGTTCCCCGGAGGATCTGCCCGCCCTGCGGCAGGTGATCCTGGACCACTTCGGCCCGGAGCTGGCCTTTCTGGACACCATGCCCGAGATCCTGCTCACCCCCGACTATCTGTTTGTCCACGGTGGGGTGTGGGATGAGGACCATCTGGAGGATATGACCGCCTGGGACTGCATGAAAAACGACAGTTTCCTGGACCGGGGCATCTGCTTCCGCCGGTGGTGCATTGTGGGACACACCCCGGTGACCCTCTACCATCCCCACATCCCCACCACGCACCCCCTGGTATCGGAGAAACAGCACATCGTATCCATCGACGGCGGCTGCGCCCTTCAGCGGGACGCCCAGCTCAACGCCCTGGTGCTCCCCCAGCAGCCGGGGGAGGGGTTCACCTGGTTTTCCTGCGACGGTCTGCCCACCGCCATGGCCCTGGACAAACAGGAGGAGACGCCCCAGTCGGTGAATGTGCGCTGGGGCCACAGTCAGGTGGAGGTGCTGCTGCGGGGCGGAGCTCTGTGCCGCTGCCGCCATCTGGAGAGCGGCCGGGAGGTGGATGTGCTCACCGATTACCTCTACCGCTCCGGCGAGGAGACGTTGTGTAAGGAATCCACCGACTACCGCCCGGCGGTGGAGCCGGGGGACATCCTGTCCATTGTCCGCCGGCTGGCCGACCGGGCCCTGGTGAAGAAGAACGGGGTCACCGGCTGGTACTTCGGACGGCTGTGCCGCCCGCCTCAAGTATAAAATATAAAAAAGGGCCGCTGCCCATGGCAGCGGCCCTTTTTCAAGTTTCTTACTCTTCCCAGTCGGCGAACTCCACGTCCTCCATGCAGTCGTCGCACTTGCCGGAGATGAGGCCCTTCACCTTGCAGACCAGCTCCATGAGCTTGTCCCAGTAGGCCACCACAGCATAGACCACCGCGCCCAGCACTGCCAGCACGGCCAAAAACTTCACAATACCGCAGAAAAACTTTTTCATGATCCAAACAGCCTCCTTTGTGTTGAACGCAATGTGCTGATGAGAACAGTGTACACGTTTTTGTGGGAAATTACAAGTGTACATTCCCACTTTGAAGAAACTTTTTTCCCTTGTATTTTGTGGTGAAATAGAATACAATAAAAAGACAAACAATAGAACCTTTTCCCCCGCTTTGACGGGGATGCCATGCAGACACCCCAGGAAAGGAAGGGATCAGATCATGAAGCTGCAAACCGAACAGGGCGAGATCACCATCAGCAGCGAAGTGTTTACCAACATCACCGGCGCCGCCGCTACCAACTGCTACGGCGTGAAGGGTATGGCGGTGCGCTCCAAGGCGGACGGCCTGGTCCACCTGCTGCGCCGGGAGTCTATGGGTAAGGGCGTTAAAGTCACTTACAATGAGGATTCCACCGTTTCCATCGAGCTGCACATCATTGTGGACAACGGCGTGAACCTGATGGCGGTCAGCCGCTCCATTATGAGCGAGGTCCGCTATATCGTGCAGCGTACCACCGGCGCCGAAGTGCGCAACGTGGACGTGTGCATCGATTCCATGGTCATCGGCTGAGGCCGGTCCGCCCATTGAAAGGAAGGAACACAGACATGAGAGAGCGCATTGACGGAGCGTCCTTTGCCCAGGCTATCGTCCACGCGGCAGCCTCCATCAATCTTCAAAAACAGCAGATCAACGAGCTGAACGTATTCCCCGTGCCTGACGGCGACACCGGTACCAACATGGGCCTGACCATCTCCACCGCCGCCGCCGAGCTGAAGAAAAAACAACCCCGTACCGTGGGGGAGGCCGCCGCTACCAACGCCTCCGCCCTGCTGCGGGGCGCCCGCGGCAACTCGGGCGTCATCCTGTCCCTGCTGTTCCGGGGCTTCTCCAAGGCCGTGAAGGACAAGGAGACCATCGACGGCCGGGATCTGGCCATTGCCCTGGACTTCGGCGTGGCCGCCGCCTACAAGGCCGTTATGAAGCCCGCCGAGGGCACCATCCTCACCGTGTCCCGTCTGGCCGCCGCCCGGGCTGCCGACGCCGCCCGCAAGACCCCGGACGACCCCGAGGCCGTGCTGGAGGCCGCCATTGCCGAGGGCCAGGTGGCCCTGGAACACACCACCGAGATGAACCCCGTCCTCAAGAAGGCGGGCGTGGTGGACGCCGGCGGCAAGGGCTTCCTGGTGATCCTCCAGGGTATGCTGGACTCCCTGCGGGGCCTGCCTCTGCCGGAGGGAGGCGAGGAGAGCAAGACCGAGACCAAGACCGACTACGCCGCCATCGCCGCCGAGGAGATCACCTTCACCTTCGACACGGTGTTCATCGTCCGCAAGACCACCAACAAGGAGCTGACCTCCTTCGAGGCCTACCTGAACAGCATCGGCGACAGCCTGGTCATCGGCGAGGACGACGACTGCTTCAAGGTCCACGTCCACACCGACATCCCCGGCGCCGCCCTCACCGAGGCCCAGAAGTACGGTACTCTGGAGCTGGCCAAGATCGAGAATATGCGTACCCAAGCGGAGGATCTGGCCGCCGGACGCCACATCCAGAGCACCGACGATCTGGAGGAGGACGACCACGACCACCACGAGGGCGGCCGGAAGATCGCCCCTCCCGAGAAGAAGTACGGTGTAGTAGCGGTTGCTGCCGGCGACGGCCTGGCCGCCGTATTCAAGGATCTGGGGGCCGACGGCGTCATCAGCGGCGGTCAGACCATGAACCCCTCCACCGACGACATTATGAAAGTGATCGACGCCACCCCGGCGGAAATCGTCTTCGTGCTGCCCAACAACGGCAACATCATTATGGCCGCCCAGCAGTGCGTCCCCCTGGCGGAGGGCAAGCAGGTGGTGGTTCTCCCCACCAAGACCGTACCCCAGGGCATCTCCGCCCTGATGGTCATGGATCTGGATGCCTCCCAGGAGGACAACGTGGCCGCCATGACCGAGGCCATCAGCAATGTCCACACCTCCGAGATCACCTACGCCGCCCGGGACTCCGACTTTGACGGCTTCGCCATCAAGCAGGGGGACTACCTGGCCCTCACCGAGCACCAGCTCTTTGGCACCGATCAGAATCTGGACACCCTGCTGCGCCGTCTGGCCGAGGCTGACGCCCAGCAGTCCGCCGAGTTTATCAATATCTTCTACGGCGAGGATGTGTCCGAGGACGACGCTCAGAAGGCTCTGGAGCTCTTCACCGAGTGCTGCCCCAACGCCGAAATCACCCTGCTCTCCGGCGGTCAGCCTGTCTACTACTATATGATCTCCGCTGAGTAAGCCCATAGCTGCATCAACCCAAAAAACGCGCGGCTGCCAGGTGGCAGCCGCGCGTTTTTTGGGTTGATATAAGCGTCTGTTTGGGGTCAGCCGATACGGATAAGGGTGTCCTGACCGGTAACTGCCAGCTGGGGCCGCGGTTCCACCCGGCCATTCTCGATCAGCTGAACAAAAATTGGCACCATACCGGGATCAAACTGCTTGCCGGCCTCCTGCTTCAGGATCTCCAGTGCCTTGGCCGAGGTAAAGGGCTCCCGGTAGCTGCGCACAGAGGTCATGGCGTCAAAGGCGTCGGCAATGCACAAAATGCGGCCGGTAACCGGGATCTCCTCTCCGGCCAGCTTCCGGGGATAGCCGGCGCCGTCGTACCGCTCATGGTGGGAGAGCACCGCCGGAATAACGTAATCCAGGGAGGGCAGATAGCGGATGATATTCACCGCGTTATCCACATGGCTGCGCATGATCTGGTGTTCCTCCCGGGTCAGCGGGCCGGTCTTGCGGAGGATGTCCTCCCGGATGCCGATCTTGCCGATGTCGTGGAGCAGGCCGGCCTCCCTGACGATCTCCACCAGCCGCTCGTCCAGGCCCATGGCCTTGGCCAGCTCGCTGGCATAGTAGGACACGTTCTGGGAGTGGCGGAAGGTGTAGTGGTCCTTGGTGTCGATGGCCGCCGTCAGAGCGTAGATGGTGCTGGCGTGCTCGCTGTAGCCGCTGATGTGGCTGTTCTGCTGAGCCTGGGCGCCGCAGGCCTCCTCGGAATACATCCGCACAGCGTTCTTTCCCGACCGCTTGACGCTGTAGACCGCCGCATCAGCATTGCGCAGCAGCTCCCGGGGCGTGGAGGCCATGTAGGGTGCGGCGCAGATGCCGGCACTGACGGTGATCCGGCTGTAAATGCGCCCATTGGAGTTGTTGATATTGCCAATCTGCTCCACAATATTCTCTGTGAGCATTTTGGCGGAGTAAATGTCAAAGCCCGGCAGAATCAGGGCAAATTCCTTGCCGTTGATCCGGCAGGCATGGCAGCCCTCACTAATGCTGGCCATCAGGATGCCCGCCACTTGGACCAGCGCCTGATCACCCTCCGCTGTTCCGTAGAGCTGATTGTACAGCTTGAAGTCATCGATGTTCAGCAGGCTGAGGGCCAGGGAGCTGTCCTTGCAGCGGTCAAACTCCCGGTCCAGCAGCTCATAGAAGTATTTGCGGCTCACCAGGCCGGTCAGTTCGTCCCTTCTGGCTTCGTTCAGGGCCGACTCATAGGTCTGGGCGTTTTTCACCGCCACCGCGCAGGCCGTCATGAGAGACTGCAGATATTTGATGTCGCTTTCATTGTAGCTGCTGGTATCCTTTTTCTGGGCCAGCAGAATGATTCCAATGAGTTCGCCGTCGCATACCAACGGACAGTAGCACTGGATATTCATCCGCTCAAACGTCTGCTTCTCTCGCTCCCAGATGCCCAGATAGGCGGTGGTGCGCACAAACTCCCGCTGAAGCAGACACTTGGGGTTTACCTTGAAATAGGCCACCAGAGGATGATCCGCCGGCAGGAAAAAGTTCTTCTCCTCCAGGGGGCTTGCGGTATGGGCTACCCGGTACTCCCCGCTCTCCGAACGGATCAGGGCAAAAATACGGTAGACATCCATGGCGTTCTGAATGGCGTCGCTCAGCTCCTGCAGAATATCCCTGCCATCCAGCAGCCGGGTCACATTCTGGCTGAAATTGGCCAGAAGCTCCTCCCGCTTCTGATCCCGCCGGACAAACATCCGGTCAAAAAAGATGGAGATACCCACATAGAGCAGAGTGATGGCCGCCATCAGCAGCATGGCTACCACCACGATGGACTGGATACGCCCCAGTGTAACCGTGTTGATCAGGAAGTTCTGCAGCGGCAGCAGGAAGTTGGAGCAGACCGCCACTCCGATGACCACAGCCAAAACATAGCAGTTGGACCGGGAGAGGAGCATGGTCATGCGGAACAGTCGTTTGCGGTACAGCGCATACATCAGCAGGCCGGCATTGACCACACCGGAAATGATATCCACCGGAATGCCCAGGAAAATGGGCAGTGTTGCCACAATATGTCCGCCAAACAGCACCGCCATTCCCGTAATGACAGGGATCAGCTGTGTAAATACGGCCCGGTTGCCCTTGCAGTGGCGGCGGATCAGCAGAGCCAGCTGTCCCAGGCAGAGAGCAACCACCACAAAGACCAGGTAGATGGGCCAGTCATACCGATAGATAAACTGCGTCGTCCCATTCACCGTCTGTACATCGGGAGCGGGGATGAACCAATCGGTACACTGATTGACGATAGCCAGCACGGCAAACGCAATCAGCCAGAAGTAGCGCCCGTTGCTCCGCTTGTCCTCCAGAAAATCCAGCACAAAGTGGTAATACATCACCGGCAGCATCAGAATGCCGAATACCGAGACGTAATTCCAGAAGGAGACAGAGGGCCAGAGTTCCAGACGCATGGCCACCGAGCCGCTGCTCCACAGGATCAGCGCCACCAGCAGCACAATAAACGAATAGTAGACCCGCTGCTCCTTTCTGGTTGCCAGGAAGGTGACCAGCAGGAATACATAGCAGATCAACGCTACTGCAGATACCATACTATACCCATTCATATCCCGTGTCCCCCTGTTCTACCCGATTGTACCGATAACACGTCAACAACTCATTGATCTCGCAGCCCTCCGGATTGATGCGCCGGATCTCCTCTCCAAACTTTCGCCGATATGCGGCAAAAGTGCCGCATTTGAGTATGGTGATCTTCAGCGGATCAATGCCCAGGATCTTCTTCAGGTCCTGGTAGTCCTGATCCAGATACTTAAAGTACACGCCAATCTGCTCCTGCAGGATCTGGCTGCTTACCGCGCTGGTAGTCAGATTGCTGCGCTCCATCTCCACATAGAGGTGGAGATAGGGCCTGTTCTGTTCATTGAATTCCTTTTTTGCCGTCCAGCTCTCAATAGGCAGCCGGGAGAGCATGATGGCCTGCTGAATGGATTTTTCCGTAATGCGGGTAAAGCCCGCGATGTCAATAATTTGGGGTACCCGGTCCACATATTGGAAGCGGGGAATGCTGTTCCCCTCCAGCTGGCTGCCCACGCCGGTGCAGCGGAACACATCGCCCACCCGGTAGCGGGCAAAGGCGCCGCCCTTGAGGACGGTGAGTACGATCTCGTATACCCCGCCGGCCACCACCTCGTCCCACAAAATGGTGTTGGGCTGGTAGGTGGGGTCCGCCATACTCTTCTCCAGCTCCTTTTCCGGAATAAACTCATAGAAACAGGCGTCAGGGAAGAAGTAGACCCCCTCCCGGCTCCAGGTCTCGCAGCCGATGCAGGTGGGCTCGGTGCCGGCAAAGATTTCCATAGGCGGCACTCCCCACATCCGCTCCAGGTCGGCCTTATAACAGCGGTTGTCGGTGCCGGCGCACATAAAGCACTTGAGTCGGAACAGATCCTTGGGCAGCAGGGGCCGGTTCTCCCGCTTGCACCGCCGCTTGGCCAGCAGATAGCGGGCCACCATGGCGGGGGACAGGCTGGTCAGTTTTTTCAGCCCCTTCTTGCTGCTGGTGGAGTGCATATTGGTCAGTTCCTGACTCACATAGTACAGCACACTGCCCAGACCGAAGAAATACTCGATGCCCTTCTTCATGCCCAGCCGGAAGCCCTGGGCATTGCGCTCCTTAAAGGACATATCCACCGCCTCCTTCACCGGCGGCAGAAACTCGATGTCAATCTCATCCTGAAGCAGCAGAGGCAGCAGGCCGGTGGCGTAGGGCAGAGGAGCCAGGGCATACAGCATATGGTCGGTGACACTGATGTCAAAGCTCTCCTTGCCCCGGCTGGTGGCCAGCATCAGACAGGTGATCACGTTGCGTTTGAAGGTGTCCAGCATTCCTTTGGTATAGGGCGCCACCTTCAGCGGGTGGACGCCTCCCTCCCAGGTGGTCTGGATCCACAAAACCGGCTCCCCCGGCAGGGATTTGGTCTGCCGGGACAGCAGAATAGGGGCGTAGTCTTCATAGGTGGTGAGGGGTACCATCTGCCGAAATTCCTCAATGGTGTGGGGATACTTCCCCTTCAGGATGCTCTGTCCCAAAGCGCTGGAAGACCACAGCTCAATCTGCTCCAGCAGCAGCCGCTTCTGTATATTCATGAATTCCTCGGTGCTCAGGGTGAGAAATCCGCAATACTCATCCCACAGCTCCTTCTGGGTATATTCCCGTAGCTTTTCCTGAAATCTCAAGATGGGTCCTCCTTTTGCCCTGGCCTGCCCCAGGTCTGACGCGCCCGCCTGATGCTCCTGCCGTTGGGCAGCAGGCATGGCGTATATCGTTTATACTCATGATAGCCACAGATTGTTCTGGGAAAGGTGACCAGATCCTGAAAGACCGCATAGAGAATATTCCAACCGGAAAAAAGCAGGCCATGCAGCAGCAGTTCCGACGGCAGAGCCGCCGCGCCCAGACACAGGTAGATACCCAGAAAGCACCACACGCCAGGATGGCGGCACAGGGCATATGCCCCCCGATCCTGTACGGCAGAGTGGCCCTCCCGGTCCTGATAGGTCTCATGAAAGGGGAGAGCAAAAAACAGGCAGTAGATCAGCCCCCACAGGCAGGCCAGGGCGCCCAGTCCCCACAGCAGGTCCCCCACGCCGCCAAAGGCCCCCATGGACGCCGCTGTCCACAGATCCAGCACCGTGGCCGCCAGCACCGCTGCCGCCCCCAGGCCAAAGGCTCCGTGCAGCAGCCCGCTGCGCAGGGTAAAGCTATTGATATCGTACAGCAGGAAGAGAAGAAAACCCGCTCCTCCCAGACAGATGGACAGCATCATCGTTTCTCTCCCGTCTCGGCCTCTCCCGATGGATTGTGAGGCTTGTCTTTCTGGTAGAGGACCCACTGGTCCTTACCCCGGTTCTTGGCCTCGTAGAGAGCGCTGTCCGCATTGCCCAGCAGAGTCTCATAGTCCTGCCCGTGATCCGGATAGATGGCGGCGCCGATGCTGCCCGACATCTTATATTGTACCTTGCCATTGCGGTAGGGGAAGCGGAACACACCGCACAGCTGGTTGAGCCGGGCAATCAGTACCTCCCGGTTTACTTCCGGGATGAATGCCACAAACTCATCGCCGCCGTACCGGGCGGCAATGTCCGTGTGGCGGAATGCACCCAGGATCCGCTTGGCCATACAGCACAGGATATCATCGCCAAAGCTGTGGCCCAGGGTGTCGTTGGCCTGCTTGAAGTCGTCGATGTCGATGAACACAATGGCGGCAGAGGTCAGCGCCCCGCTCTCCAGCTGCATCTTCATGTAATGCTCGAAGTATTCCCGGTTGTAAAGGCCGGTCAGCGCATCCCGGTTGGCCTTCTCCTTCCAGTGGTTCAGCTCGCTCTTCCACACAGAGGTATTAACCAGCAGACCGGTAATCACCGTGCCGCCGCCATCATAACGCTTATCCTGGTGCAGATAGAGCTCCAGCCAGTCATACCGGCCCTCCGACGTGCAGAAGCGCAGGGTGTTCTCATGCCACACATTGTCCCACCGGCAGCGCTCCAGACCCCGGAAGAAGTCCTCCCGATCATTCTCATGGATGAGGGGAGAGGTGCGGAAAAGCGCGGCAGCCTCCTGAAAGCTGTTCCGGCCCTCCAGCACGGGAGAGAAGGGGCTGGAAAAAATAATCTTGTCCTCCTCCACAAAGTAAGAAAACAGCACCATATTATCGGTAGACTGTTCCGCTGGCATCACATTCTGGGCCTCCTGCTCATCAGTCTGGGGCAGGAAGGGCTCCACATGGATGGCCTCGCCATCCTGATAGACCTCCTCCTCAAACTGCTCAATAGGCATGGGTTTGAAGAAGTAGAAGCCCTGGATGGTATCACAGGTGGCCTGGCACAGATACTGCACCTGTCTGAGATCGTCAATGCCCTCAGCCACGGTGCGAATGTGCAGCTGAGCGGCCAGGCGGAGGATGGCCTCAATGATACGGCGGCCTCTCCGATTGTCATTTTTTCCCACAAAAAAGCTGCGGTCCAGCTTGATGACATCCACGTCCAGATCATTGAGCAGGCCAAGAGAGGAAAAGCCGGTACCGAAGTCGTCCAGAGAGCATTTGAAGCCATAGGAGTGCATCTCGTCGATATAGCCCTTGATGCCCTCCGGGTCCTGAAAGAGGATGGTCTCGGTCAGCTCAAACTCAATCAGGGCGGGATTGATCTTGTATTTGCGGCACAGGCGACGGTAATCGTCCAGGAAGTTGGGGGTGTCCATGTTCTGTCGGGACAGATTGACGGAGATGGGCAGCTGCTGCTTGCCCTCCTCCTTCCACCGGGCCAAGGTCTTACAGACCCACTCAAACACATACAGATCCAGCCGGCAAATCAGGCGGTAACGCTCGGCCAAGGGAATGAACATGGCGGGTGAGAGCATACCCATCTCAGGATGTTTCCAACGCAAAAGTGCTTCCGCGCCGGCCACCCGGCCGTTGCGCAGCTCCACCTTGGGCTGCAGGTAAACCTGGAACTCCTCCCTCTGCAGGGCCCGCTCCACCTCGTTCATCAGTTCCTTTTCCTTCAGATGCTGCTCCTGGGAGCGCTCGTCATAGAACTGATAGCGATAGCGGAAATCTCCCTTTTTGTGCTTACGGGCCAGATTGGCCTTCTCCTGCATATCCGTAAGGGGTTCGTCCGGGTTGTCCGGCAGATAAATGCCGAAATAGAGGTCCAGATTAAAGGCGCTCTGTTCCTTTCCGCTGTACTGGTTGGCGTCCAGGTAGATCCGTTCCAGCCGGGCGATGATCTCGGACTCGTTGCGGTTTTTCAGCAGGAAATAGAACACATCGCCAAAATCTCTGGCCACCGGCTCATCATCCCGCAAATGTCCCTTCAGCTGCTGATAGACATATATCAGTGTACGGTTGCCCTCGGCTATACCGAGCACCTTATTGATCAGCTTAAACTCCTGCAGATCCACCGATACCAGGGCATAGCTGCGGATCTCCTCCCGCAGCAGCTTCTGGGCCGTGATGCGGAAGCTGGTGTCATTCATGCCGCCCGTCAGATGGTCATAGAAGGCCAGCCGCTCCAGCTTCATTTTACTCAGCCGGCTGTTTATCACCAAAATCAACAAGCTGGCAAACAGCAGCAGGATCACCGCGCTGGCCAGAAGCAGGTTGTGGGTGGAGAGCACGTCAATGCCCATACTGATGATGTTGCTGGGCAACACCGTAACAATGGTCCAATCCCGGTACTGCAAAGGCTCATAGCGCAGCATGAGCTGCTGTCCATTCTCCTGAATCTGAACCAGCCCTGACCGGTTGGCGGCAATATCCGTGTAGACCTTTTTCGCCGAGTCGCTGCCATCCTCAATGGACAATACGCCCCCGTCGATCAGCGTGCCCACCAGGCCGTTGTCCTCAGGCTGGGCCACCACAGTCAGGTCCCGCATGACCACAAAGGAGGTGCCCCTGCCCTGAAAGCTGTCGTAGCTGAGCAGCTCCTGCAGGGTGCTTTTCCGTTTGATTCCCACCAGAATGGCGGGATCCTCCATATGCTCCTCCGGAACGCAGTAAATCAGCATATCCTGCTCCGGTATGGCCAGCAGCTGCTCAGAGCCGCTTTTCAGTTCATGCAGATCCACTGTGGTGCCTGGATAGGTCTCCATCAGCCACTGGGCTGTCTCCTCCGCTGAACTGAACAGAACCAGCTCGTCATACTCGGCGTATCCCTTTTTACGCTCCAGAAAGTTTCTGGCCTGCTCCGGTTCAAAAAGGATCGCACTGTCCCGCAGCATCCTCAGCGTCTGCACCGAATTGTGGATTCGGCTGTTGATGTTTTCTGCAATCTGGAACGATACATTGGTCAGATATTCAGAGGTCCTGTTCCGCACAAACCAGTCAGCCTGCAAGGAATTGTCAAATAACAAAAACGACACTACGCTGACCACAACAAACAGCATTCCAAAAAGCAGATAGGAGTACCGCTTCTTGCGCTGTACCGGTCGATAGGTCTGTCCCATACCAATCCCCTACTCTCAATCAAAGCGCCCCCTCTTTCAGGCGTCTTTGACCGTTCTGCCCATCTGGGAGCACGGCAAGCGGCAGACGCTGCGCTCCAAACAGAGGCTCGTCCCCCATTGCCTGCCATTTTGACGTAATACCTGTCATTTTAAGATTATTTTAGCATGGGCTAAAAAGAAATGCAATAGACACTTTCCTCTCAAACGCCATGAAAACGCACCATTTTAGTTTTATTTTTTTATATTTTTGCGCATTGTCCGTTTTTTTGTAACCATTTATATAAATTGCTTATAATCCCCGGACACAGGGGGAGATTTCGTGCAGGAATTCTTCCTTTTATCTCTTTGCAACTCGCTCCGTCGCCGCCCTTAAGCGCCTGCCGGACAGAGTCTTTCACCGCAGCGCGGTGTCCAGGTCTGCTGCCGCTTTTATTGCTGCATAACCGGCGGACGCAGGCAATTCCGCAGGATATGTGCCCTGAGCACAGGACAAAATCGGCGTTTTCAGCTTACCTCGCTCCAGGCTCCCCCCGGCAGGGGCAACAGCCTATGCATACAATCTACAGGATGTATATGAGTGGACTGAGCTAGATAAAACTCCTCAAAAATATCTCTTAATATGTTTCCGGGTCCTGACAGCCGGAAAACGTGCGTCTCCCCAAAAACCGTTGCTGCTCATATCGTCATTGTACACCGGCGGCAAGCCAAAAACCTATGGCCACGGGAAATCGCTGTAAAAACGGATGGTATCCATGCCGTACTGTCCAGGCCACCGGCTAACCGGCCCAATTTACAGCAAAAGCTGGTACTGTCTGAATGGTCTCAGACAGTACCAGCTTTTTAACCGATTGCGCCAGAGCGGGAGCAACGCCGTCCTTTACACGCCTTCCGGGTCCTCCAGGCGGCCGCCAAAGGCTTCCACCGCGCGGGCGTCGGCCTCCTGGCGTTCCTCGATGGCTTCCTTGAGGAGCATATCCTTCACCTTCATCAGACGGATGGTGTTGGAGCGCTCGTTCTCGTCCAGCTTCATGGAGATATATTTGATGGCCTCTTCCATCTGGGGGATCTTCACATACTCCAGGGCGTTGACCCGGCGGCGGGTCTTTTCGATCTCCTCCGCCAGCAGCTGGGAGGTCTTTTCAATCTCGGCCAGCTTGAGCATATCCTGGAACACCCCGGACAGGGCGTCTACCGCGCCGTCCAGCTCGCCGGAGGTGGCGGCGAAGCCGTAGGGGTAGATCTCCCCGGCGTCGTCGCTCTTGGTGCGGAACTGGTAGACGGGCACATTGACGCTCATGATGTTCTGGAAGGTCATGTCCAGCTCCACGCTCTGCTTGGGATACAGGAGGGACTGCTCCAGCATCTCGGAGGACATGAGGGCGGAGGCCACGGTGAAGGAGCCGTGGGCTTTCATCAGCCCCTCCTCCACCTTCTTCCGCAGGGCCCGGTTCTCCCGCACCACGTCCATGAACTGCTTCATCAGCTCATCCCGCTTATCCTTCAGCAGCTTGTGGCCCCGGATGGAGGTCTTGAGCCGGGTTTTCAGCCGAGTCAGCTCCTGCCGGGTAGGGTTCACGTTAATGGCCGGCATGATTTATCCCTCCTTTTTCGGGAGGTATTTCTCGATATACTCCGGCTTGATACGCTTCAGCTCCGCGCGGGGCAGCAGGCTCAGCAGATCCCAGCCCAGGTCCAGGGTCTCGATGATGGAGCGGTTCTCATCGGTGCCCTGGGAGACATAGCGCTTCTCAAACTCGTCGGCAAACTTGGCGTACTGCAGATCGGTGGGAGAGAGGGCGGCCTCGCCCAGGATGCTCATGAGCTCCTTGTTCTCCTTACCGGTGGAGTAGGCGGCGAACAGCTGGTTCATGGTGCCCGCGTGGTCCTCACGGGTCTTGCCGGGGCCCACGCCCTTATCCTTCAGACGGGACAGGGAGGGCAGCACGTCCACCGGGGGGGTGACGCCCTTACGGTACAGCTCCCGGGACAGGATGATCTGGCCCTCGGTGATATAGCCGGTCAGGTCGGGAATGGGGTGGGTCTTGTCGTCCTCGGGCATGGTGAGGATGGGGATCATGGTGATGGAGCCCTTCTTGCCCAGCTGACGGCCGGCGCGCTCGTACATGGTGGCCAGGTCGGTGTACAGGTAGCCGGGGTAGCCGCGGCGGCCGGGGACTTCCTTCTTGGCCGCGGACACCTCACGGAGGGCCTCGGCGTAGTTGGTGATGTCGGTCAGGATGACCAGCACGTGCATATCCTTCTCAAAGGCCAGGTACTCCGCGGCGGTGAGGGCCATACGGGGGGTGGCGATACGCTCGACGGCGGGGTCGTTGGCCAGGTTGGTGAAGAGCACGGTACGGTCGATGGCGCCGGTGCGGCGGAACTCCTGCACGAAGAAGTCGGACTCCTCGAAGGTGATACCGATGGCGGCGAACACCACGGCGAAGTTGCCGGCGTCGTCCCCCAGCACCTTGGCCTGACGGGCGATCTGGGCGGCCAGAGCGGCGTGGGGCAGGCCGGAGCCGGAGAAGATGGGCAGCTTCTGGCCGCGGACCAGGGTATTCAGACCGTCGATGGTGGAGATGCCGGTCTGGATGAACTCGTTGGGGTAGTCCCGGGCGGCGGGATTCATGGGCAGGCCGTTGATGTCACGGTACTCCTCGGCCATGATCTCGGGGCCGCCGTCAATGGGACGGCCCATGCCGTTGAACACCCGGCCCAGCATATCGCCGGACACGGGGAGCTGAAGGGGGTGACCCAGGAAGCGGACCTTGGACTGGGCCAGGTTGATGCCGGCGGAGGACTCGAAGAGCTGCACAACCGCGTTGTCGCCGTTGACCTCCAGCACCTTACAGCGGCGGATGGAGCCGTCGGACAGCTCGATCTCGGCCAGCTCATCGTAGGTGACGCCGGAGACCTTGCGGACCACCATCAGGGGGCCGTTGATCTCCTGAATGGTACGGTATTCACGGATCATGCCTCTTCACCTCCCTTGGCCGCAATGGCCTCGATCTCCTCTTCCATTTCCCGGGCCATATCGGCGTAGACGGCCTTGAACTGGTCGTCGGGCACGCTCTTGGCACGGCCCATCTTCTCACGGAAGGGGATATTGAACAGCTCTGCCACAGGGGCGCCCTTCTCGATGGCGGCCCGGCACAGCTTGTCGTAGTCCAGAATCATCTGGATCATCTTGTCCTGGCGCTCGTAGCTGGAGTACCAGTCCACTTCCATAAAGCCGTTCTGCTGGAGGAAATCCTCGCGGAGCATCTTGGCAGTCTCCAGGGTCAGCTGGTCGCCGGCGGACAGGGAGTCCTTACCAACCAGCTGCACGATCTCGTTCAGGCTGGCCTCCTCCTGGAGGATGGACATGGACTTGTCGCGGTTGACCATGAACTGGGGACCCAGGTGCTCGTCGTACCAGGGCTTCAGGGAGTCCAGGTACAGGGAGTAGGAGTTCAGCCAGTTGATGGCGGGGAAGTGACGGCGGTAGGCCAGGGAGGCGTCCAGGGCCCAGAACACCTTGACGATACGCATGGTGGCCTGGGACACGGGCTCGGACAGGTCGCCGCCGGGCGGGGAAACCGCGCCCACGGCGGTCAGGGAGCCCCGGCGGTCCTCGTCGGAGCCGATGCACTCCACCATACCTGCCCGCTCGTAGAACTGGGCCAGACGGGAGGACAGGTAGGCGGGGTAACCTTCTTCGCCGGGCATCTCTTCCAGACGGCCGGACATCTCACGCAGAGCCTCGGCCCAGCGGGAGGTGGAGTCGGCGATGACGGCCACATGGTAGCCCATGTCGCGGAAGTACTCGGCGATGGTGATGCCGGTATAGATGGAGGCCTCACGGGCGGCCACGGGCATATCAGAGGTGTTGGCAATCAGCACGGTCCGCTTCATCAGGGACTCGCCGGTACGGGGGTCCACCAGCTCGGGGAACTCCCGCAGCACGTCGGTCATCTCGTTGCCCCGCTCGCCGCAGCCGATGTAGACCACGATGTCCACGTCGGACCACTTGGCCAGCTGGTGCTGCATGACGGTCTTGCCGGAGCCGAAGGGGCCGGGGATGGCGGCGGTGCCGCCCTTGGCCACGGGGAACATGGCGTCCACGAT
>PPYE01107063.1_pt1 | contig 19749 bp, 18 predicted proteins | sample 1559881 | NCBI WGS metagenome assembly PPYE01 (sample SAMN08240022, study PRJNA423297) | Human gut metagenome, whole genome shotgun sequencing project. | reverse complement strand
GACTCCTCTGGAAACTGTTACCTACGAATACGGCGACGCGAACTGGCGCGACAAGCTCACGGCGGTCAACGGCAGCACAATTCGCTATGATGCGATTGGCAATCCGCTGAATGACGGGACGTGGACATACACTTGGCAGAACGGCCGGCAGCTGCAAAAGATGCAGAAATCGGGCGTGACGGCAGAATTTGTGTACAACGCGGACGGCTTGCGCGTGCAGAAAACGGTCAACGGCGTGACGACGAAGTACACGCTGCACGGCAAGAATGTTGTGCATATGACTTCCGGCACGGATGAACTGCACTTCTTCTACGACGCGCAGAACCGTCCGGCGGTGGTGGTGTACAATGGCACGGCGTATGCCTACGTCAAGAACTTGCAGGGCGATATTGTTGCAATTCTGGATGAGAATGGCAATGCCGTCGTCAGCTACGGCTACGATGCGTGGGGTGCGCCGCTGTGGTGCACTGGTGAACTGGCGGAGACGCTGGGCAAGGTGCAGCCGTTTAGGTATCGCGGGTATGTGTTTGATGAGGAGACGGGGCTGTACTATCTGCGGAGCCGGTACTATAATCCGGGGTGGGGAAGGTTTGTTAATGCGGATGCAGAGATTGCAGTAGAAGCAAAATTATGGGATGCAAAACTGTTTCTCTACTGCGCCAATAATCCTGTTCGCTATACGGATGATGGCGGCAATAGTTTCTGGGATGTACTTGCAGATTGCGGAAAAGCACTATTGGTAGCTGCAGTTGTCGTTGCAGTAGTTGCAGTGGTTATAGCTGCGACTGGTGGCGGTGGTGGTTTTGCTCTTGCAGCAGCAGGTGGTGAAATTATCAGTGGTGCTGCTGTGGCAGATGCTGCGATGACAACAGCGGTTGCGGCGGGGGCAACAGGTGCAAGCTTAATGTTTGCATCAAAGCTAGGAAAAGAATATGAGGATGGCAATTACTCAAATCATACCAAGTTAAACAACGTATCGGAGAATGAAAAATTTGAGGAAGCGCTTCGTCGGCTTAAAAGAGATTATAACCTTAATTTGAATCGTGGGCAACGCCGCCGCCTGCATGATGAAATTACTGGTATGGGTTATAGCATACTGGAAATAGTTGCGGAAGGATGGGCAATGTTTGGAGGGTAAAATGGAAGATAGATACCGCATTGACATGCTTTTGGGATGCTGTCTGCTGACGGTCGGTCGTGCCGCTGATTTGGTCTGGTGGCAGTTTGAAAAGGACGGTATTCCCTATGCGTTGCATACGCAGTGCGCTTTTCGTGTTACGCACGAGGGCGTTTTGCTTGTAACACGCAGCAGCATTTACGATGTCTTTGAAGATAACGACGACCCGCACAATAATAGGGTGTTTGATAAGAATGTCGTGAAACTCAACCAATTGCTTCCTGCGAAAGTCTTGCAGGTTGAATGTTCGCCCATGAATGATTTGCGCATTATGACAGGCAATCAACTGTGCATTGAGATTTTTGCTGATAATGATGCGGAGTATGAGCAATGGAGGTTTTTCAGGCGGCATGTCGATGTCCCGCATTTGGTTGCGTATACGGGGCATAGTGACTATGAATGATTTTATTGCTTGAACATCTATGCTTTGAAACCATGCTCAAACCATTGGAAAACTGGCTTTTATTTTATAAATGCATAGTACAAATAAGCATGGTGAATAATCCTTGACTGTGCAAGAATAACTGCATCAGCCTATACGGCACACAACCGACACCAACTCGGCTGTGTGCCGCTTTTTCTATGCCTGAAAATTTTCTTCATTTTCGCGTTTCAGAAACTGAAATTCAGGCAGTCCGCAAATGCATGCATTGCCCCGAGTTTCAAGCGGAGGGCAAAGAGAAAAGTTCTGAATCCCTTGGAATTGCTGGGCTTCAGGATTTCAGTTTCTGGTTTTGAATTCGCAAACTTTTCTGCTATGATGAGGGCACGAAACAACGACAGGAGGTTTGCGGAATGAGCATTGCATGGAACTATCTGGACAAGCGGAGCGCGGCAATGGCGGCGCTGAAAGATTATCGCAGTATGAAGGCGATTCTGGCGACAACGGCGGAGGAGATTGCGAATGTGCGGCAGGACATGGTTCGCATTGGCGGGATGCGCTTCGAGGAGTCGGCGCATGGTGCGCGAAATCCGCAGGCAGGCGAAAACCAGATCCTGCATGGAATTGCGGAAATTGATGTGCTGGAAGAGCGGAAGCGGCAGGCGGAAGAGTTCATGGCGTGGTTTCAGCCGGCGTGGGATGCGCTGGGGGAGGACGAAAAAACGGTGCTGACGATGTTCTATCTGTCAGAAAACGGGAAAACGGACGCGATAGAGGAAATCAGCGAACGGTTTTGCGTGGAGCGGAGCTCCGCCTACAAGAAGAAGGATCGCGCGCTGGCGCACTTGGCGCTGCTGCTGTATGGGAGGTGAAAGGGGAGGAGAAGTTGATAGATGATATTGACAGGACAATCACATTATGTTACAATAAACATGGAAAACTTAACTGCAAATATATCTAATGCTGATTTTTGCAGCAATAAATGAACTTCAGAATAATCTGAAGCTGAAAGGAGTGGAATTGTGAAAGCAAATGGCAATAGGGTGGTGACAAGAGGCAATTCTGACGCAACAGAGCAGATTAGGAAAACGCGAATGCCCCCAAATACATCACACCTGTTTGCTAAAATGCTGGTCAAAAGGCTAACACTTTCCATATGTACATAATGACTGTGATTGCAAGACCAGCAGCTCAATTGCTTTCTTTGAACAGTCAAAATGTATGTGCGAAAAAGATAAATCCATAGAGCTGTCTGACGGTCAGGATTAGTTCTCAAAAGAGAACTATTTCTGACCGCTTTTTTTGTAACAAAGAGCCGTATGCAGAATCCCTTCGGAGCCGGCATCCCCGAAGGAATTGCCGAATACTATTTTCTGCATTTGCCTGCGCCCGCTGCTTGCGCCTTTTTCCTTCTGCCGTCCGCTCATTCCACTTAGCGTAGCGCTGCTACGCTGCGTTTCATTCGCGTTAGGCAGAAGAAAAAATTCGCGACGCATCAGGCGCATTCTCATTTGAAAATAGTATGCTGAAGGATACGGCGCATATCAGCATCAGCCGAGGCAATGGCTGCTGCCAACCAAATGAATGGAGAAATTCATGATGGTAGGCGGCACTGTTCAGTATACCCTTCTTTTGCGATTTTCTCCATTCGAGACAAAGGAATGGAGGAAAAATTGCAATGTCACAAGGACGTTACGTTTGGATTGCAGGGAAGAAAGTATATCTGAATTCGGAGCTGCAGAAGGAATGGGACAAACTCATCAACAAGGAACGTTATAGAGCTCGTCAGGAAAAAATCTGCGGACAGGCGGATTACCGTCGCTGCAATGGGGATTGCTTCGTGTGTCCATGGCGCAAGGAAGGAATTGTTGTTTCGTATGAAACGGAACACTTTGCAGAAGGGTTCGGCAATGACAATGCAGCGCGCGGCTATGGCGTTGTGAATTGCGAATCGACGCTGGAGGAAAAGTACATCGCGGAGGAACGATACAACACACTGTGTGCCCGAATCTGTCGGTATGCAGATTCTGCGTATCCGGATGGTGCGAAAATTATTGCGTGCTACCTCAATGGTGAAACGCTGGAAAGCACTGCGAAAGAACTGCATCTTACGGTCAGGGCAGTGCATTATCGCCTGCATCAAATGCTGAAGTATATAAGAGAACATCGGAGTACATTTTGCGATTTTTGATGTGGCATTATTTCCGGTTTCGACGCATCATCTGCTTGCGCGTAGCGCTGCATTTCACTTCTGTTCGTCAGCGTGAAAATTTTTTTTGCAGAAATTCTTGAAATCGCGTAAAAAACCGATTTTTTTTACCAGTTATGGTGAGAGGGATAAAAGTCTCTTTCAGCAAGAAGGGGGAATCAGCATGTCCGGCATTAACTTTTATTAGGAAATAACATCCAGTATGACTGGAATCATGAGGAGCAGCGCTTTCTGCCTCTGACCGTGCTGCGGCAACATGATGAAAACAGGAGAAGGCTGATGCAGCTTTGGGTTGGAAGCAATGGGGGAAAATGTTGGTTTGCCGGGAACAGCCAGCGCGTTTCCAATAACAGGAGGTGACTTATGTGGCAGAAGCAGCCGAAAAGAATAGACAGTCTATCTGCATTTCTCAAAATAGTCTTGTGTGGCAGGATGATAGTGTTTTCAAACTGTATTACTACTGTATGAATTGTGCCTGCCGTCAGAAAGCTGAAATCTGCGGGAAACAGCTTATGCCGGGACAACTGCTCTTCTCATACAGAAAGACAGCGCTTGAACTGGGCTGGTCTCGTGATAAGCTGACGAGGAAGATGGCTGCGCTGGTTCAAATGGGCTATGTTCAGATACAAACAGCGCGGGACGGTTCTATCGTTACCGTATCGAACTGGCTTGAAAATCAGACCGCTGGCGGTATGAAAATAAGGCTACTCTGTCCCGAAAATCAGTACGCAGACGGTACTGAAATAAGCACGCCGTGTGCTGAAAACAAGTCCATATGCGGTACGAAAGAAAGAGCGGAAAACGGTGCAAATGCGCATTTTTCAGCATTTGCACATCGCAGGCGGCTTGAAAATCAGCACACCCAGCAGCAATATAATAATAGTAATACGATAGATACACTATCTCATTATCCGGATGAGTTTGAAAAGCTGTGGTTTGCTTATCCGGCTAATCGCAGAAATGACTGGGATGAGGCCTTTCGCATATATCAACAGGCACTGCGGCATGGTGCGACGCTTGAAATAATCATGACAGCGCTTGAAGCAGCAAAAAGTTCTATTGCATGGACGAAAGATGGCGGGCAGTATATCCCCGGCATTAGCAAATGGCTTCAGCGCGAGCCGTGGAGAGAGGCGAATCTACAAAAAGCGCAAAAGGAGAATCAAGAACAGTGGAACTCGCAGTAAAGTGGCTGTCCTTGCTGCATGAACCGGATGCAATCATTGAAATCAGGAGTATAGACCCTAAGCCTACTGTCAGCGGTTATTTTCGTGCGGACAGTCCGCGCATTGCTGCTGAATTGGCAAAGTATCCGAATCGAACGTTTTACCAGTCGCTGAACCCCGTCAAAAGTGCCTGCTATGCGCGTGCTCAGCATGAACGTCTGGTAGAACGTCCGAAGGAAACAACGTCTGACAATGACATCATAGGATTTCAATGGATTTTGATTGATGCAGACCCAGTCCGCCCCAGCGGTGTCAGTGCATCGGCAGAAGAAAAGGAAGCAGCACACGCTGTTGCTGGAAAGACAATGAAGCGGCTGATGGCAACGGGATTCAGCGAGCCAATTGTTGCAGACAGCGGCAATGGCTATCATCTGCTTTTTAAGGTGCATATCAGCACGGATGACCGGCAAGTGGTTGCGGATTTTCTCTCTGTGCTGGACATGTGGTTCAGCACAGACGAGGCAAAAATTGATACGGCGGTGTATAACCCATCAAGAATTACCAAGCTGTATGGAACAATTGCAGCGAAAGGAGCCCATACGCCGGAACGTCCGCACCGACAGAGCTGCATCATCCGCTATCCGGAGCAGATTCGAGAAACACCCATTGCGCTGGTCAAGAATATTGCAGCGGAACTGCATCAAGCGGCGATACCGACAGAAGCTCGGCGTTCCGGCAAAGAAAGCACTTGGGACATTGAGCATTTTCTTTCCGCACATGGCGTGGAGGTGGAGAAAAAAGTAGCCATCAGCAGCGGTACAAAGTATCAATTAGCACACTGTCCGTTTGACGATTCGCATCAGCACGGAGATGCCGCCGTGTTTGCGTACCATCAAGGCGGTTTCGGATTCCACTGCTTCCATAACAGCTGCGCCGGATACCATTGGCATGAGTTCCGGCAGAAGGTAGACCCGGCAGCTTACAGCAGCAGCCCTTATGCAGTAACGCCTGCTGTGCCGACAGCAAAAGTCAGCGCAGCGGAAAATTCTCCACTGCTTGGCAAGGCGAAGGCACGGATGCTGGACTTTGCAGAGATTCCGAATGTAGACCGCAGCAAAATTGTGGTAATTCGGTCACGGCTCAGTTCGCTTGACGCAAAGATAGGGGGATTCAATGCAGGCGAAATGTCCATTTGGAGCGGGGGCAATGCTTCGGGCAAGTCAACGCTTGTCAGTCAGATTGGTCTGGCAGCTGTATCGCAGGGATATAAAGTCGCGCTGTTTTCAGGAGAAATGACGGCATCACGGATACGAGAATGGCTACTGCTTCAAGCAGCGGGCCCAGACTATGTAATGCCTGATCCGCTGAATCCCAATCATTTCTGCCTGAAGCCCGGCATTGAGGCGAAGCTGGATGCTATGCTGACAGGCAAGTTTGCCATCTACGACAATGACTTCGGCACTGATTGGGAAATCGTTATCAGCACAATTTACGATTGGGTTCAGCAGAACGGTGCTTCGGTGGCGATTGTCGATAATCTGATGGCACTGGATATTCAGCTTGGCAATGTGGACAAATATGAGATGCAATCCCGAATTGCCAAGCGGCTCTCCACAATGGCAAAGACGTTGAAAATTCACGTTCATTTTATCTGTCATCCGCGGAAAACAGAAGCATTTCTGCGCAAAGGCGACATCAGCGGAACAGCCGACCTTACAAATGCAGCCGACAATGTGTTTATGGTTCATCGGGTCAATGCTGATTTTATGATGCGCTATCGCTCGGTATATCCCAAACTTGAGATTCAGCCGGATGTGGGAAATGTGGTGGAAATCATGAAAAACCGTGACCTTGGCGTTGTGGATGAGATGATAAAACTCTATTTTGACCGCCGAAGCAGAACTATGTCGGATGTGAAGGGACTTCCGCCGCAGCACGCATGGTCTGAAAAGATTGAGCAGATGCTGATGGAAGGTTTCACGCGGGTCAATCAAGGCGAACTTCCTATGGAATGGCGGTGAGAACATGCATGGCAAAGTGAACGATGATGAATGGGAGATTTTCCGCGATGCGTTCCGCCTGTATGCAGCGCATTGTGATCCGCCGGAGAATCAGGCACAAGATGCCGAAGAATGGTGGCTTTCAATGGTAAAGGACACCAGTGAAAAAGCTGCAAAATGGAATAATCATCCCTTGATGATGCTGCTGTTTCGAGCTGTTACTGAGTATGTTGAGCAAAAAGCAGCAGAAAAAACGCAAAGAACAATGCGAAAATAAATAAAGGAATATCTGGCGGAGGTGCTGGGATGAATCAGAGAAAAAACTGCTCCCATTATGTTTATGGAGAAAAGGAACCGTGGAAAGCGTTTGCGAGTGCAGTGATTGTTCAGGCGGTCAAGGATTTCCGCAGCTGCGGTCGGATGCAGTACGAACTTCGGCAAAAGTTCCGCAGCGAGACAAAGCTGACAGCAGAAGAACGAGACTATCTCACATACCGCATCATGCAGTACAAGCAGAGGCTTGATGAACTGCGAATCTTTTTTCAGTCCGGTCGTTTTGTATTGCTTACTGACATAGATGGTATCCAGCTGCTGAAAAGATTGGAGCGTGAAATTGCATGAGGAAAGCAGTTGCATTTTTGAAAAGGGCAGAAGCAGTTGAACAGAGAATAGATGCCCTTCTCTCGCAGATAGAACTCTACAAAAGCCTTACGCAGCGAGTTACGGCATCTTGGGGAAGCGAATTTGCCGCCCATGCGCGCAACGTGGGTGCGAATGAAAATGCGATTATTCGTCTCACGGAAGCACGCAGAGAGCTGGAAAACTTGACGCAGGAGTATCGGGATGCCGTTGAAGAAATCACAGCTGTCGTAAACAGCATGGATAATCAGGCGCACCGGATCATCCTCTTGAACTATTATCTTTCTCATATGAATTTTGAGAAAATTGCTGAAAGAATCGGATTAAGCCGGTCGCGTGTGTATCATTTGCACGCTCAGGCGCTTGATGAACTGGAAATGCTGCTAAGTGCAAGCAACTGAATAGGGGACAACACGGGCGGCAATCGCGCAAGATAGCAGCAAATAGCATGAAATAGCATCGCGCAGCACAAAACAGGACAAATTAGCAGCGAACAAGACAAATTAGCACGCTTTAGCAACGAAACCTGTGCTATAATAGTAGTGTCGAAAGAGACGAAGGCATTGATGGAGCAATCTGTCGATGCCTTTCTATTTTCCAGAACAGGAGGTGTGAAATATTTACAGGCTGAACCCACCATCAAACAGCAGTGGAGGGCAGGGAAGTTCTGCTGCCACGGATGAACGAGTGCAGGAAGGAGGAAGTGGATGAATCCCACGGTGCTTGCGACTGTAAATCAAAAAGGAGGGGTAGCGAAAACGACCAGCTGCATCAACATAGGGGCAGCGATGGCACGGGAAGGAAAAAAGGTGCTGCTGGTGGACACTGACCCGCAGGCCAGCATGACCATCAGCCTCGGCAATCAGCAGCCGGATCAGCTTGCGCCCACAATCGCAGACCTGATGACCAAGGTCATGAACGATGTCCCGATTGCGCCGGGCGAGGGCATACTGCATCATCCGGAGGGAATTGACCTGCTGCCTGCTAACATCGCGCTGGCGGGAACGGAGGTGTCGCTGGTGAATGCAATGAGCCGCGAAACCATCTTGAAGCAGGTGCTTGCCCGCAATCGGCAGGACTACGACTGCATCATCATCGACTGTATGCCGTCGCTGGGGATGCTGACCATCAATGCGCTGGCGGCAGCAGAACGCGTAATCATCCCGGTGCAGGCGCATTACCTGTCTGCCAAGGGGCTGGAACAGCTGCTGCAAACCATTGCAAAGGTACGTCGGCAAATGAATCCCAAGCTGAAAATCGACGGAATCCTCATGACGATGGTGGATGGGCGCACGAACAACGCCAAGGAAATCACGACGCTGATTCGGGAGACTTACGGCGGCAAAATCAAGGTGTTCGAGACGGCGATTCCGCATTCCGTCCGCGCGGCAGAAGCGAGCCTGACCGGGAAGAGTATTTTCGAGTACGACCCCGGCGGCAAGGTGGCACAGGCGTATCGCGCGCTCACGAAGGAGGTGCTTCAGCTTGAAAAGCAGCGGCAGAAAGCCAAGTCTGACCTCCTACGATGACATTTTCTCCACGGAAGCCTCACGCCAGCAGGAGCAGATTCAGCGCCTTGCGCTAAGCGAACTTCACCCCTTCAAAGATCATCCATTCCGCGTACTGGATGATGACCGGATGATGGAAACGGTGGAGAGCGTGAAGGAGTATGGGGTGCTGGTGCCGATTATTGCCCGGCCGATGGCGGACGGCGGATATGAAATTGTGTCCGGTCATCGGCGGAAGCGCGCCTGTGAGCTGGCAGGGCTGAACGAGATTCCCGCTATTGTCCGCGATTTGGACGATGATGAAGCTGTCATCATTATGGTGGACAGCAATTTGCAGCGCGAGAACATTCTGCCCAGCGAACGGGCCAAGGCGTATCAAATGAAAATGGAAGCTATGCGCCGGAAAGCTGGACGTCCATCCAAAGAAAATTCCCGACAAGTTGTCGGGAATTTTGAAATGGCAGATGTAATCGGTAAGGAGACGGGAGAAAGCGGACGACAAGTCCAACGCTTCATTCGCCTGAACAACCTTGAGCCGCCGCTCATTGATAAGGTGGACGCGGGCAAACTCGCCTTTACCCCTGCCGTGGAACTTTCGTACTTGAAGCCGGAAGAACAGCAGTGGCTGGATACCGCCTTGGAAAACACGCAGCAGACACCGTCCCTCTCGCAAGCCCAGCGCATGAAGCGCGAAAGCAAACAGGGCACGCTGTCGGAACAGGGCATCATGGAAATCATGACGGAGAACAAGCAGACGATTCCTGTCAAGGGGTCTGTCGTGCTGCCGCAGGAAAAGCTGACCAAGTATTTTCCACGTTCCTACACGACGGAGCAGATGGAAAAGGTAATTTTCAAGCTGCTGGATTACTGGATGCGGAAGCGGCAAATGTCGCAGGAGCGATAAAGACGCATGAAACGAAAAGTGGATATTCTGCTGATTGTCATGTTTCTGTTCGGAAGCATGATTTTTCTTTGCCCAATTTTCGGGCAGATAAAGGAGGTCGAAGAAGATGACCGTGTATACACGCGCATGTCCGCAGAGGTTAAGCCCCCTCAACAGGCTTCGGGACTGGTGGAGGATGCGCCATCCCCCGCGGCAGCCGCCGTGCAGACCGTGCTGCCTCTGCTGCTGGAAGTGCCGCAGGCAGAGAAAACCGCTGTGCCCGCTGCCGCGCCGCCCTCCGCACACCCGGCTGCTTCCGACACTGACGCGCCAGCACAGGCAGAGCGGACAGCAAATCCCCGCAGTGTCGATGTAGAAGCCTGCGTTGCGCAGAATCCGGATTTTGCCGCATGGCTTACCATTCCGGGTACGCCGGTGGATTATCCGGTTGTGCGGTCGAACAGGACAGACTACTACCTGACGCACCTGTTCAGCGGCGAAAACAGCAAGCTGGGATGCCTGTTCTCGCTGCCGTCGGCGGATTATCAGACACCGAGCAGGAATATTGCCATCTACGGGCATCACCTGAGTCATAGCGACGCAATGTTCAGCAGCCTTGTGCAATACAAGGATTCGAGCTACTGCGCTGCGCACAGCACCATTCAGCTGTACACGATTTACGGCGAACGCACCTATCGGATTTTCGCCGTCGTCAACATGCAGGTTGGTGACTGGGATGCAGCAGCGGCCGATTTTGCCAGCGGACAGGCGTTTCAAGCGTATGTAGACCGCGCACGAGCCAAGGCACTGTACGATTCAGGCGCGGCAGTCGGTGCGGATGACCACATTCTGACCCTGATTACCTGCGACCGCAGTGCGGGCGGTGCAAGCGGCCGTCTGATTGTGCTGGCGGTTCAAGAATAATACTATTTTCGGATTCACCTGAGCCATCTGCTTGCGCCTTTTCCCCGCTGTCGTCCGCTTATTCCACTTAGCGTAGCGCTGCTACGCTGCGTTTCATTCGCGTTAGACAGCGTGAAAAATTCGCGGCGCATCTTGGCTCATTTTCATCCGAAAATAGTATAAGAAGGAGAAGCAAATGAAATTGAAATCCAATTTGAAACGATTTGCATCATTGATGCTGTCTGCGGCGCTGGTGCTGACCTGCATTCCGCTCTGTGCGGCAGCAGAAGAAGCGGCCACACCCTCGGACATCACGGGAACGGAAGTCATTGTGCTTCCGGCAGAAGAACAGGCGCTTCCACCCGTGGAGGAAGCGCCTGACGAATCCGCATCCGATGCGCCGGATGAGCCGTCCCATGACGAAATGCTCCCCAATTCGGAGGAGGAAAGTTCGTCGGACGACCGTCATCCTTTGCAGGCGGCGATTGAAGAACATGGGTATGTCTACGTCCGGACGGTGCGGGCAGTCAGCGTGTACGCCAGCGCAGAATCGCAGGAGCGCATTGTTTATGCCGCGGCTGATGATGCGTCCATTCTGCTGGCGACGGCGTTTTTCAGCGGTCATCAAGCCGTGCAGGTCTGGTTTCTGGATGCGGAGCAGCAGACCATCTGCGGCTTTGTACCGGCAGCGTCGCTGGATACCCGCTATTTGACGGATGCGGATGTGTCGGGCATCGCCGACGTGCCATCCTGCGACGGAATGACTACCTTCGGTCAAAAGCGATTGTTCGTGGTCAATGGCAGCCGCCCGGAAGAAGCATCTGATGAAGAAGAAACGCCCGCGGATGCACCTTCGCAGGACGCGCCGCACCAAGAATCGAATCTGCCCGAAGCGGATGAAAGCGGTGATTCGGAGCAGCCGGATGCCGCAGAACCGCCGGATGCTTCGGTACATCCGGAAATTAGCAGCGCGGAAGAAATCGACGAAACGGTGCCACCTGTAAGTCTCGGCGATTTTATCAGCGTCAGTACGGACACGCGCGTCTTTTCTGCGGTGGATGATGATGCGTCTGAAGCGTATTTTTCCAGCGAGTATCAGGGCAATTTCGTCAAAGCAGCTGCGGTGAAGGTAGTAGATACTGCGGAAGATGCTTCGGGGATGGCATGGTATCAGGTGCACTTCCTGTACGGCGATTCTTTCCCCAGCGGCAAGATGAAGTGGACGGCTGACGAAACGGTGTGGGTGATGGCAGCGGAAACCGGCGAAACGGATGCGGATGCTTGCACGGTAACGGACTTCGCGTATCCCAAAGAAATGCTGCGCCTGCTCCGGGAAATGCAAACGTATACCGCAGAAACGGATGGATTCAGCCTGAAGAATATTCATGGCAAAATCGGCAGCTTTCAGGCGGGACAGTCGGGGCTGCAAGGAAGTTCCGGCAGGGACGCGGCGTATCCACAGCTGGCGAAATCGGCATCGCACGGCACGATTTATGCGACACCGCACTATCTGGAAAACTTCCCCGTGTACTGCCTTGAGCATACGCTTTCCGGCCCCGGCGAAGGGTCGGGCGCGAACAAAACAGAAACCGGCCCGTATGCGCTGCTGGATATGGAGGCGTTCGTGAACACCGCAGAAGGCGGCGGCGTGAACGGGGTGCGATTCAAGGCGCAGACCATGCACGCCATCGGCTGGGTGCTTCGGCACACCTACCCGTTTATGGTGCTGGATCGCAGTGATGCAAACAACGAAGTGTGGAGCCGTGTCGCGGGTCAGTTTGCTATTCGCGAGGTGATTAAGCAGCTGGAAGGCGCGCAGTACGTCCGCAGTTATTGGGACATGGATAATTTCTACGCCTTCTCCGGCGGCGCACCGGAAGTGTACTTGACCTATGCCCGCTGGCTGGCGAAAAATGCGATTGCACACGCAAAAATCACCGGGAAAATCACGGTCAGCGGTCAGCGCATCCAAGCGTCAGACGGCGGCTATATCGGTACGGTTACGCTGACGACGGATGCGGATTTGATTCGGATTTCCAAGGCAGTGGGCAGTATCACGGGGAACAGCGGCGGTTCGGATGAAGCGTACTACTATGTCAAGAGCGGCGATACCATCCGGATTTTGTCGGACAAAAGCAGCTTCTCCGTTTATATGGAATCAATCGCGTCCAGCGCGGAAGAAGCAGGCTTTCTGGTCGGAATCCCCAGCGCCTCCATCCAGAAAGTGCTTGTCCCGATAGAGGGAACGCCATACCCGCTGCAATCCGCCGTTGTCACGTTTGAACTTCTGTATGGCACGGTGTTTGTGACCAAGCAGTCCATGGACGGCATTTTGCTGCAAGGCGCGGTGTTTGAGCTGCTGGATGAATCCGGCGCGGTGCTGGCAGAAGCAGTGACGGATGCGCAGGGACGTGCCGTTTTTTCCGGGATTGCACCGGGACGCTATCAGGTTCGCGAGAAAACCGCGCCGCAGGGGTATCGGCTGTCGGTTGCCTCGGCGCAGGAAATCATGGTGACGGCGGGGGCAGACACGGCGTGCATGTTCATCAACGAGCGCATGATGGGTATCATCCGGGTCATCAAGACGGACAGCATGACGGGAAAACCGCTGCCCGGTGTCACGTTCACGGTGATGAGATTGACCGCGCCTGCATCGGACAATGCTTCCAACATTGGCAAGGTTGTCGCAACAATTACGACGAATGCGGATGGCATCGCACAGACCGAAGCGCTTCCGTGGGGAGAATATCGGATTGAGGAAACCGATGCGCTGGACGGCTATGTGGATACGGACTTTGTGACCATCGTTCAAATCAAATAACAGGAGGAAGAAAAATGAAGCGGATGAAGCAATGGATGCACTGGGTGCTTGCGCTGGTGCTGCTGGTGCTGAGCCTGTCTGTTCCGACAGCAGCGGCAGAAACCATCACGGTGAATGTAACCAACACGCCCGTGCGCGGCAGCGTGGCGCTGGAAAAGACCGGCTTGCAGCTGGTGCGCTTTACGGACGAGCAGGACGAATGGGGCAACACCGTTATGAAGCCTGTTTATCAGCAGGGGTATTTGACGGGCGCTGTGTTTGAACTCCGCGCCGCAGCGGATGTTGTCGGCAAGGAAGGGACAGTTTTCTACAAGCAGGGAGAGCTGGTGGAAACACTGACCACCAGTGCAGACGGCGCGGTGAACTCAAAACTGCTGCCGCTGGGCAGCTACTGCTTGCAGGAAGTTTCCGCCCCGGACGGCTATCTGCTGGATGATACCCCGTATCCCTTCACGCTGACGGCGGCAGGCAAGCAGACGGCAGTGGTGGAAGTGAAAGTGTCCGCTGTCAACACCTATCTGCCGATTCGCGTGACGCTGCACAAACAGCAGGAAGCGATTCGGGTGGATGAAACGGCGGGGGGCATGATTCGCTCGTCCATCGAGACAGTTCCCGGCGAAGGCTGCGTGTTCGGCTTGTTCAATGCAGGGGTGATTGCCTACGGCGACAGCCAGAAGCTGCCTGCCCATACGCTGATGGCGACTGGCATCACGGATGCCAAGGGCAATTTGACATTCTCCGGCATGTATCCGCATGGCGCATATTATGTCAAAGAACTGTCCGCGCCGGATGGCTGGCTGTTGAATACCGAACAGTACCCGGTGCTGCTGACACCCGAAAACATGGATGAAGCGGAGGAGGCAATCGCAATCACGCTGGATGCGCCTATCCTGAATCGCCTGATTTACACGCCGGTGACGATTACCAAGCGGGACGTTGCCGGCAAGGAAACGCTGCCCGGTGCGCTGATTGAAGTGTACGATGCGCAGGGCAGCACCATTTACCGCGCGTATACGGATGAAAACGGTCAGCTGCCGGATATTCCGCTTGTTCCCGGCTCGTATACGTTCAAGGAAACTTATGCGCCGGAGGGGTATGCGCTGAATGTGGCGGTAAAAACCTTCACGGTAACAAGCGAAGGAAAAATCATCGGGGAAACCGAAATCCGGGATGAAATCAACAAGATTCAGCTGAAAAAGGTCAAGGAGAACGGCGAGCCGCTGCCCGGCGCTGTGTTCGGCATTTACGATGCCAGCAACACACTCGTGCAGCAGCAGACTTCCGATGCCAGCGGTCATCTGACCTTCTCGAAGCTGGGGTATGGCACTTATACCATCCGGGAAATTCAAGCGCCTTACGGCTATCATCCGTCCACCGGCGAATGGCAGGTGACGATTGACGGCACTTATCAGAACCCTGTGCAGATTCTGACGACGGTGGTCAATGAGGATGCGCCCGGCTGGATTCGGGTCATCAAAACGGATGCACTGGACGGTCATCCCATTGCGGGTGTGCGCTTCGACATCTACGCCTTGAATGAGGATGGCAGCACGGGCGACTTGGTGTCCACCATGCTGACGAACGAGGAAGGCGTGGCAATGTCCGAAAGCCTGCTGGTCGGCGACTACATGGTCAAGGAGCATGAAGCGCCCGTCGGCTATGGAAACAGCCTGTGGAGCGAAAAAGTGACCGTCGTCATGGACGAAACCGTGGAGCGCAGCGTGACGAATATACCCATGCAGGGGCAGGTTCGCATTGTTAAGACGGACGCGGAAACGGGCGGCGGTCTGGCTGGCGCAGTCTTTACGGTCATCCGCGTGAGCGGCTTGCCTTCGCATGGCAAGGAAGGGTGCGGCGAGGTTGTGGCGGTCATCACCACGGATGCGGAAGGGGTGGCAGTCACGCCTGTGCTGACGTGGGGCATCTACGAAATCCGCGAAACCACCGTGCCGGACGGGTATCTGGACAGCGGCTGTGTCGTTACCGTTTCGATTCCCGGCAATGCTGACTGACAAGAAAAACGGGAGGCATCCATGAACACAAAACGAAACATCCTGCCCATGCTGCTGGCGGCATTGCTGCTCTTCTGTCTGCCGATGGCATCGCTGGCGGAGGACGTACCCATTCAGAACGTCAGCATCCGCAATACGCCTATCAAGGGGCAGATTCTGCTGGAAAAGACCGGGCAGATGCAGACGACGGGTGAACAGGGGTATTTGAAAGGCGCGGTATTTGAGATTCGGGCGGCGGAGAACATTGTCGGGCAAGACGGCACACAGTGGTATTCATGCGGCGAGCTGGTCGCCACGATGACCACCAGCGGCGAAGGCGTGGAGAAAAGTCCGCTGCTGCCGCTGGGCAAATACACGGTCAAGGAAGTCAGCGCTCCGTCCGGGTATGTGCTGGATTTGACGACGTACACCGTAGAAATTCAGGCGTCGGATCAGGAAACGCCGATTGTTTCCGCTACGGTTTCTTCCATCAACCATCCCGCCGAGATTCTGCTCCAAAAGACCGATGCGGATGGAAAGGCACTGGCAGGGGCGCAGTTTGTGCTGCTGGATGCGGATGGATGCGAAACGGCATCGGCTGTTTCGGATGCAGACGGGCTGGTGCGCTTCCGCTTCGTTCCGCAGGGGCAGTACACCATTTGTGAAACGTCCGCGCCGGATGGGTATCTGCTGAACCGCAGCACAATTTCGGTGACGGTAACGCCGAACTGGACGAATGCGGAAGAACCGATAGCGACGGCGGTGAATCAGCAGAAGAAAATCCAGTTTATCAAGGTGGATACAGCCGGAACGCCGATGGCAGGCATTCTCTTTAAGCTCATCAACGCGGAAACGGGCGCTGTGGCAGAAACGGCTGTCAGCGACGAAAACGGTGCGTTTGCCTTTACAGCATTTGATTATGGCGTGTGGACTGTCCATGAAGCGGCTGCCCCCAGCGGTTACAGCCGCATGGCGGACTATTGCTTCCAAGTGGATGACAGCTGGTCGGGAACAGCGCCGGTGCTGCTGGTAAACATCCCTGATTATTATGCGTTCATCAAAGTCGATGCTGATGGCAAACCGCTGCAAGGCGTGAAATTTGCCCTGCGGGATGCGGACGGCAATCTCCTGCAAACGCTGGAATCCGATGAGAACGGCATTGTCCGCGCCGAACACTTGCAGAACGGCACTTATTATTTGCAGGAAACCGAAACGCTGAAAGGCTACACCCTAAGCGGCGATGTCCGGAAGCTGGTCATTGACGAGCACTACAAGATTCCCGAAGAAATGCCGCAGTGGGTCAACTACACGACGATTCAGACCGGCGTGCAGCTGGCGGCATCGGGGGTGATGCTTATCGGCATTGCCCTGATGCTGATAAGCGGCACCATGCTGCTGATGCGCAGACGGCGAAAGGCGTAAGCGGATGGTGTATCATCAAAAGCTGTTCCTGCGCCGCTTGGAAGTCCCGCCTTGGGCGGCGCGCTGCACTTTTTCATGACGGAGGCTTCCAATGCAGGAAGAAATCGAAAACAAAACGCTCTCCCTCATCATCAATACCAGCAAATTCACTGAAAGGACATTGGCGACGGCGTTCGCGAAAGCGCTGAAACTCGGCTGGAATAAAGCCAAGGTGCATTATCAAGCGAAACCGCAGGGCAGGCAGAGCGTGAAGCAGCTCATCGGGCAGAATCAGGGCGTTGAGCAGACTGCACTGGCTGACCGGCAGGAGGTGAAGGCGTTTGAACGATACGCCCGCCAATATGGGGTGGATTATGCCATTCATAAAGGCACTTCCGACAGCGGAAAAACGCGCTATCTGGTGTTCTTCAAAGCTCGCGACCGTGCTGCCATTGATCAGGCAATGCGCGCGTATGCAATGGATTTTCTGGCGAAGCGGAAGGAGCAGCGGAATGTTCAGCCGCAGCTGGATACGGCATCCCCCAGCAAACAGAAGGAGCGCAGCAGGCAGAAAGGGAGGGAAAGATGAACGCCGACGCATGGAAAAAAAGCCTGCTGCTGCATCTGCCCTACGGGGTTATTGGACTTGCCGCGGCGAAGCTGAGTGAAGCATGGCGGCTGTCAGCCGGGACGGATTTTTCCGCGAAATTCCTGCACCTGCGGGATGGCGCGGCAATGGCGTTCCGAAACGGACTGTCCGGCTTTGTGCCCCTTGACCTGCTGATTGGGTTTCTGTGCGGATGCGCACTGTGCCTGCTGGTACATGCAAAACGCAGGAATGCCAAGAAGTATCGGCACGGCGAAGAATACGGCGCTGCCCGCTGGGGAAAGCCAAGCGACATTGCGCCGTTCATGGACCCTGACCCGTGGAACAACATCATCCTGACCCAGACGGAGCGCCTGACCATGAGCAGCCGCCCGGCGAATCCCCAAAACGCACGGAACAAGAACGTACTGGTCATCGGCGGTTCCGGCAGCGGCAAAACACGCTTTTTCATCAAGCCGAACATCATGCAGTGTACCAAAACGAAGGGGTGCTCTCTTGTGATTACTGACCCCAAGGGGACGCTGATTACGGAGTGCGGAAAGATGCTTGCTGCTGCCGGATATGACGTGCGGGTTTTCAATGTTATCAGTTTCCCAAAGTCCATGCACTACAACCCGTTTGCGTATATCCGAAGCGAAAAAGACATTTTGAAGCTGGTGACGGCGCTCATAGCAAACACAAAGGGAGAGGGCAAAGGCGGCGACGACTTCTGGATTAAGGCGGAAACGCTGCTCTATATGGCGCTGATTGGCTACATCCACTACGAACTTCCGCCCGCGGCGCAGAATTTTACGACGCTGATTGACATGCTGAACAGCATGGAAGTTCGCGAGGAGGACGAGGAATACCGAAATCCTGTTGACCTGATGTTTGAAAAGCTGAAAGCGGAAAAGCCGGAACACTTTGCAGTGCGGCAATATGCCAAATACCGGATGGCTGCTGGCAAGACCGCCAAGTCGATTCTGGTGAGCTGCGGCGCACGGCTTGCGGTGTTCGATATTCAGAAATTGCGGGAAATTACGGCTTATGACGAACTTCATCTTGATACGCTGGGAGATAAGCGGACTGCACTCTTCCTCATCATGTCCGACACGGATGCCAGTTTCAATTTTCTGATTAGTCTGGCGTATTCGCAGATGTTCAACTTGCTTTGCGAAAAAGCGGATGATGTGTATGGCGGCAGACTGCCTGTCCATGTGCGCTGCCTGCTGGATGAGTTCGCCAACATTGGGCAAATCCCGAACTTTGAGCGCTTGATTGCGACCATCCGAAGCCGAGAAATTTCGGCGTGCATTGTGCTTCAGGCGCAGTCTCAGCTCAAAGCGATTTACAAGGACAGTGCTGATACAATTGTCGGCAACTGCGATACGCTGCTCTTTCTGGGCGGCAAGGAAAAGACGACGCTGAAAGAAATGGAGGAACTGCTTGGGAAAGAAACAATCGACACATTCAACACCGGTGAAAGCCGCGGGCGCGAGGTATCGCACTCTCTGAACTACCAGAAGCTCGGAAAATCGCTGATGACGATGGACGAATTAGCCGTTATGGATGGCGGCAAGTGCATCCTCCAATTGCGCGGTGTGCGCCCGTTTTTATCCGAAAAATACGACATTACCAAACACCCGAACTACAAATATCTGTCTGATTTTCAACCAAAGAACGCTTTCCATATCGAAAAATACTTGTCGCATCAGCTGAAACTGCGGCTGGAAGAAGAATTTGCCGCTGTCGAAGTCGAGGTCAGCGGCACGTCCGAGGAAGAGGAAGCGCTTCTGGATGAATGGGCAGAGGAGCTTCAACAGCAGGCTGCCGAATCCGGCGGCCTTTTCTAATCCCAATATATGAATATGGAGGTATATTTCTATGGCATTTTTCTCGTCTGCAGTGACGGTACTGCAAACGCTTGTGATTGCCCTTGGCGCGGGTCTGGGCATCTGGGGTGTCATCAACCTGCTGGAAGGGTATGGCAACGATAATCCCGGCGCAAATGCTCATGTACGGTAAAGAAGCAAGCAACCGAAAACAATAGATAGACCGCCAGCACTACACTATTCCGAACCAA